>Ga0209478_1000062_pt1 | contig 253466 bp, 168 predicted proteins | sample DewCreD2012metaG_5_FD_184109 | JGI IMG/M metagenome (GOLD analysis project Ga0209478, IMG submission 184109) | Hot spring sediment bacterial and archeal communities from British Columbia, Canada, to study Microbial Dark Matter (Phase II) - Dewar... ...
GAAGCCGCCAGCGGATCATCCTTGGCGGAGGGGTTGGAAGGTAAGGGGGTCTGTGATACCATCGAAGCGTTTGGATATGTGACATTTCAAACTGGGAATTAAATGTGACTCGCCATTGGTAACAACAGACTTTTTCGTTTGCATTGGTGACCACTAAGGCTCTGTGGAAACCTCGCCCTCCAGCCGTGTGCTGAGTAGAAAATCTTCCTCCATTCCATCCCTCGTACTGCTGAAATATAACATCTTCAGGGAGGTGCAGGCGACGAGCGATGCGTCCTATCAGTGCCGTGAAGGGATAAGTGAAAGTCCCTCTCCCGGAAGCTTCGGGAGAGGGACTGGAGGTGAGGGTTACTTCTCGCAAATGCACGCCTCTACCCGGGCGTGGCATCTCGGGCAGGTGGGCACGTTTTGACCAGCGGGATAGCCTCTGGCTTCCCCCGGTCCCAGCATCACGAATGTCGCGTTCAACAGCGTGCCGTCCAGCGTAGCGGTAACCTCTATCGTATTGCGGTCTGCCACCTCATCGGCGTACAGGATGAAGCGCTGCTGCCCCAAAAGCTCACTGGAAGGTTGAACACGCCAGCCCGCTGGTACCCGTATAGTCACGCTGGCGGACACCGGCGCGTCATTTTCCTTCACCGATACGCCGATGACTTTCTCGACGCCCGGACGCAGCACCGGCTCGCCGTTGTAGTGCAGGGCGATATCATAGCCCTTTGTGTGTATGATAGCGGATTGCGGGTCGCGACTCAGTGCCAGTAATGCCCGCTCGTTACGGAAAAGCAGAGAGAGCAGGTTATCAGGCAGGCGAGTGGCATCGCCCAGAGCCGCGCTGTCCGAGTGCGCTTCCAACATCTTCTTACCCACCTCTACCGTACGCTCGGTCAGTTCGGCAATGGTCTTGGGGGCGTCGATTCCGCGTGTGTACGGGTGCAACACGATAGCGTCGCCTATCGGTTTTATCCATTCCTGCGGGATGCCCTTCGTGCCGCCCAGAATACCCAGCAACGAACCCAGCGTTGCGCCGGTACAGTCGGTATCGTAGCCACAGTTCACGGCGGTGCAAAGTTTGTCGCCGTAGTCGTTACCGTACAGCCAGCCCAGTACGGTGAAACCATGATTTTGCACGGCGTGGCAGGGCTGATTGTGTCCGAAGTTGAAGAGGATACGCTCACGCGCCTCTTGCCAGGGCACGCCGTTGTCGTAGCACCACACCGCCTCGCGGATCACGCGCGAAATGCGGCACCAGACCGGAATCATGGACAATCCGATGCGAATCAGCGTGTGCGGGTCGGAAACCACAAACGCAGCGCTCTCCACCGCCGCCCAGAACATCTCGCCGTAGGTGCCCTCGCCGCCTGCGTGGTCCATCGCCGAGTCCATCCACGCCAGCGAAGCCGCCAGCTGGGGGTCGCCCGGCGCCACACACGCCCAAATCTCGCTGCGGATGGGCGAACCCATCTCGTCGATATAGTAGTTCTCGAAGCAGCCTGAAATCGGCGGGCGCAACCCGCGGGAGATATTGCGCATACAGAAGCCATACTCGTTCCACGGGTAGGAAGCAAGGTGTTTACTCCAGTAGTCCACGAAATCGCTCAGAGTGATTTGCACACCCCGTTCGCGCAACATCTCCAGCCAGACCAGCTGGAAATCCAGGTCGTCATTCGCAGATGCCCTGTCGGGCACGGGGTCATAGAAGGTGAGGGAATGCAGTTTTTTCTGTCCCTCGTAGGGCGCGCCGAGATTACCCCCGATGTTCTTGCCCATCCAGCAAGCGTACACTTTGTCGCGGTATTCTTCCAGAGAAATGGTTATCGGTTTCATCTCCTGTGTTCCTCCTCATTTATCGGTTCCAGCGTTCCAGCACCACTTCCTGCAAACCCTGCCAATCGAGGCGATGCAGTTCGGGTGTTACAGTTCGCAGGTTCAACCGACGCTGCTCACCGCTTGCCGTCCTGCCGGTAGCCCTCCATGAGCCCGAGGGCAGGCGAACCAGTGGCGTTTCGCCGTTATCTCCATCCTTCTCAATGCGGATAGTTGTCGGCGTCACCGTAATCGCCAGCGTGATTCCATGCCAGCGGATACGGTCAATACGTAACGATTCCCAGCCGGAGGGCAGTTTGGGGTCTATCGCAAACCCATCGGCTGTTGGCTGGAAACCGAGGAAGCCGTAAAGCATCACCTGCGGCACCAGCACGCTCTCGAAAAACTCCATATCCAGCCCCAATCCGCCTGCGGTGCCCCCGCCCTGCAACTTGCCCGGACGGGAACCATCGTAGTACTTGCGATAGCCGCCGGCTTGTTCCACTTCCTCGAACCAGCGCAGTATCTCCTGCAGGCGGTTCCACGCGTCGTCCGCGCCCCGCACCTTCAGCCGCGCCATTAGGTCATGGCACGAGAATCCCAGCACCGCGCCGCCGTCCTGTACCTGGTCGCCGAACGGGATGCTCTCCGGCGCGCTCCATGCCCACAAGTAGTAATCGATGTTGCGTTTGGTACTGGCACGTGGGGCGAATCGCCAGTAGTAGATATCTGCTCCAGTGGAGGTGTCGCCTTGCACGATGCGCTCGCCGCTGACCCAGCTCAGGATGTCGCGGGCGCGTTCGGGTGGGGCGAAGCCGTAATAGACCGCCTCCAGATTCAGGAAGGTGTAGCCGTAGTCGTGCATCTTGCCGTCGGCATCGATGGGCGCGTAGCGATGGGTCTTCGGGTTCCAGAACAGGCGGTTGCCTTCCGCTTTCACATCCTCTGCATGGCGAAGCAGCTCCTGTGGGTCGAGTTCGAACACCCCTCTCGGCATGTTCCACTCCGGGTGACGTCGCACCTCGGCTTCGATTTGCGCCATTTTGCGCAGCGCGTCGTAGTAGTGGATGGTGGCGTACACGTCCCTGTCGCCAAACGGCAGCAGGTCCCAGTAGTTATTGCCGATGCCATACCCGTGTCGGATGCGCTTCTGCCCGTCACGGGTGTATTCGATGCCGCTGCGCCCGTCATGCCCCACCCACGGGGTGTAAACCACTTTGCGCTGCAGCGTCTGATGCTCGGTCATCATGTAGCGCATGGCAAGGCGCATCCGGTTCAGGTTCTGACGCAGGAACTCGAGGTCGCCCGTCCACCAAAAATAGGTGGCGCACCCCCGCACAAAGTTCTGCGCGTTGATGTTGTGTCGGGTGTCGTACTGGGTAAAGAACGCCTGAATCACGACTTCACCGCCCGGTCTAGGATTTCCGAAACCGATGCGAAGGCGGGTAATGTCACCCTTCCACTGCGGGTGGCGGTACAGCGGAATCATCTCGTAGCGGATGCTCTCCCCAGCGTGTGGAGAAAAATACATGCGTCGTTCGGGAGAGAACTCCGGTTGCTGGCGCGTTGTCCACTCGATGTATGGCTGTGCGCCTTCCAGCCCCTTGCTCCTCCAGCGCAGCTGCAGAAAGGGCGACTCAAAGGGGTCAATATCGCAGGCGGGAGTGGTCACCGAGGCGTTCGCAGCGGTCAGCACAATCTTCCAGCCCTCGTCGGTGACACCCGCATTCTCCGCACCCCACAGGTCCCATCCATCGGGTGTACTCAGCTGATCGGTGCGCCAGCCCGGCCCCACGGTGTCCTTAAACGAGAAGTGCCAGCCTGCGGTGCGCCTGCCCTGATTCCAGAAGGGGAACGGCCAGCCCAGCTGGTGTGCGATGGAGGCGTGCTGGTGCGTGGCGACGTAGCCTTCGTCGTCGATGATGCGTCGGCTGAGCGCTTCCTTCCACTGCTGGCGGAAAGCGTCGGCGAAGCCGCTGGTATCGACGGCAGGCCAGAGTGCAGCGCAGGAGAGCCACTCATCCCACAGAGTCGCTTTTGGTCCTGCGCCCGGATAGTGCAACCAGAACAGGCGCCGCAGGGTCTGAAGCGGTCTCTCCTGCCCGGGCACCTCGAAGCGGGGGAAATCTTCGGGGACATCCGCGTACACCGCGCCAACACATGTCAACACGAGCAATACGACCAAACATCCTTGCCACCACATATTGCACCTCGCGGGAGAAACTGAGAGTCTGTTCCGCAGGGGACCAGCATTTCCTGCTTGCTTGTGTTCGTCGCCGCCACCCTTACTGCGGGATGAACGCCGCGAGTGTGATATGATATACATGGAACTTATTCTGCGGAGAGGCTGCCGATATGCCAAAATACCCGGGCGCGATCAGCCAGCAGATGCTGGAAGAGCTGTCGCATTACGTGATTGCCACACCCAAGCCGTTTGTAGTGGATTTGGAACACAGCGAAGGGATGTGGCTGGCGACGGTGGACGGACAGCGCGTGTTCGACTGGGCGGGCTACTACGCCTCCAAGCTGATTGGGCACAACCACCCGCGCCTGTATGAACCCGAATACCTCAAGAAGCTCGCCCGTGCGGCAAACAACAAGGTGGCTAATCCGGACTTCCTCACCCCGGAGTGCCTGGAATACTATCGCCTGCTCCATGAGCTGGCTCCGCAGTGTATGCGCAACCCGCGTCTGGAGGTCTATGCGGTCAACTCCGGCGCGGAAGCGGTGGAAAATATGATGAAGTACCTCATCAACCTGCATCACCACAAACTGCTGCGCAAAGGGAGGATACCCAATCCGCGCCGTTTTATCTATTTTGACCAGGCGTTTCATGGGCGCACCGTGTTCGCGCTGAACGTGACGCAGGTGGCGCACGACCCCATCGTCACCAAAGACTTCCACGGCTTCATTCCGGGCAACATCCAGGTGCCCTTCCCCGCGATCGACACCTCGCTGCCCGAATCGGAGAACCGCGCCCGCACCCAACGCAGTCTCGAGATTGTGGAAGACTTCCTGCAGCGGTATCAGGGAGAGGTGGTTGGCATTATCGTGGAGCCGCTGCAGGGTGCGGGTGGACATCGCGTCGCACTGTCGGAGTTCTTCCGCGGCTTGAGCGAGCTGGCCCATCAGTACGACGTATACCTGGGCTTCGACGAGGTACAGACCGCAGGAGGACAGACAGGCACCTTCTTCGCCTGCGACCAGTTCGACCTCCCCTACCCCCCACAAGCGGTGGCGACCGCGAAGAAGCTGGGCAACGGCGTGGTATATATGCTGTATCCGATGGAAGACAGGGGCGTGCTGGACTCGACGTGGGGCGGTACACTAGCGGATATGGTGCGCTTTGTGCAGGAGATGAAGATTGTGCGCGAGGAACGGCTGATAGAGCAGGTTCCCGAAAAGGCGGCAGTGCTGGTGGACGGTCTCAACGACTTAGCTCGACGCTACCCCGACCGCATCTATAACGTGCGCGGCATGGGGCTATATCAGGGGTTCAGTTTGCGCCAACCTGACCAGCGCCAGAGGCTGCTGGACATCGCCCTGCAAGAGGAGGACCTGCTGTTGCTCGGCGCGGGAACCGATACGATTCGCCTCCGCCCCAGTCTCAGCGTGACAATAGAAGACATCCATCTGCTACTTCAGAAGCTGGAGCGGGTGGTGAACGCGCTACAGTAGTTAGATTAAAGAAACTGGCTTAGTCGCCAGAGTTTCCTTCAGGTTGATAGATACGTATCCTGCCTGTTTGTACAATCCAAAGCAAACCGTCAATCGATTCACGCTGGAGACCCAGTAGTAGCGTTTCCGCTGCTTCCTGAATATCCTTTAGGGTGCAAGGGCTGGGAACTCGTAGTACAGCGATGCCCGAATATTCAGCCGGGTTGAATAGTAGCGGATTTGAAAAGTCCATATCGAGCGTGACGAGACAACGCTTCTCCTTAGCACATATCGGAGGACGAACACAAGCCTTCTGAAAAAACGGTTTCCGCATCATGGCCAGCTTCGCGAAATATGCGTGCTACGCTCTCGCCCAGGTTTTCGTCCAGCTTGAACCGCATTGTCACCCGATAAGCACGTGACGTTCTCGAGCCATCTCGGCCCCATAGGCAATACATGCCAGAACATCTGCTTCTTCTAGCCCGGGGTACTCTTGCAAGATGTCATCTATCTTCATCCCGCTCGCAAGCATGTCAAGAATGAGAGACACCCATATCCTGTGACCGCGAATGCAGGGCTTACCAAAGCAGATGTTAGGGTCAATCGATATGCGCTGTAAAAGCTCTTCGCGTGTCATTTGTACACCCTTTGTACGTTGGTTCTGGCAACTATTATACCACCTGCTCGGCTCCCTGAAAAAGGTGTGAAAAACGCTGCTGAACTCAGAAGCGCACTGACTGCTTTTTGACACTACCATACCCTGCCTCTGCTTCCTTTAAGCAGAGCTCACGGCGTCACCTGTGAGAGCGTCGGGTGGCTGGGAAACGCTTAACACCCTCATAAAAGTTGACGATAGCGTTTGCTCCCAACACCCTGTAAGAGGTATTGAAAGTCTCTGCTGCGGAGACTATACTCTTAGCTGCGTAAACGATTACGTAAATCTTTTCAGGGAGGCACGTCCATGCAACGCAAAGCCTTTACGCTCATCGAGCTGCTGGTAGTTATCGCGATTATCGCGATACTGGCAGCCATCCTGTTCCCCGTCTTCACGCAGGCGCGGGAGAAGGCACGGCAGACCACCTGCCTGTCCAACGCCAAGCAGATTGGACTGGCTACGCTGATGTATGCCAACGACTACGACGAACGCTTCCCGCACCAGCAGTGGCGTGACTGGGGAGACCCGCAGGTGCCCGGGCGGCGACGCGCGTGGACGATGGACATCGCACCCTACGTGAAAGCCGGTCAATATGGCGACTCCGGACACGGTGCGGCGCGCGGAGTTGGCGGCATCTTCGTGTGCCCTTCGCACCCCGACCCCAAACAGGTCTTCCACTACGGCGTTCATGAAGCCCTGTTCCGTGGATGCTGGTGGGGCAGTCCAGAAGAGCAGCAACCCTGCACCGACATCTCAGCTACGTTAGCAGAGATCGACCGCCCATCCAACATCGCCATCATCCTTGAGAAGGGACGTGCGGACTTCCAGTCCGTCCAGCCCGACGGCACGTCCAACTCGTGGCCCTTCTTCCAGGCATGGGGACACGTGTGGGCATGGGAGAACCCCGCTGCTGGCTGGCCGAACGGTCCTGCCAACCAGAACGCGACGGGTCTCTCCTACCCGAACCCAGACCGCGACTGGTCGCCAGGATCGTGGGACGGACGCTGGCCGCATGCGGCGGTGATGCCGCGCTTCCGCCATAACGGTCACTGCACTACCATCTTCGCGGATGGACATGCTAAGGCGATGGCGAAGGGACGACTGAACTGGGTCGACCATATCTACGTGCCAGGCCGTAACGGCTGGTAAAGCCGCCCCCTCGCCATCCGTTGGAGCCCTCGGTGCGCCCACACCGGGGGCACTTTGCTTATTGTTGTTTACCGCGCGGGCGATTTCCTCCTGAGGTTTGGTTGTCAGTGTCCCGAATGTGCTCTCCTTTGACCTCTGCAGGGTTCACATGGTATACTAATGTGCGCACGTCAGTGCGCTCTTTTTGTGAGGAAAGCATGGGCAAGGAACGTTCCAACGGAAAACCCGCATCGGTAGCCATCGTGAACCTGGGCTGCGCCAAAAACGTGGTCGACGCGGAGGAGATGCTGGGTGTGCTGGCGGAGCAGGGGTATACTCTGACCGCCGACCCTTCCCGCGCCGATGCCATCATCGTCAACACTTGCGGCTTCATCGCCAGCGCAAAGGAGGAATCGTTGTCCGCAATCCGCGATGCGCTTCGCTGGAAACGTCGCCGCGGCGCTAAGGTCATTGTCGCTGGGTGTTTGTCGCAGCGGTATGGCCAAAAGCTGCTGGAACAGGTGCCTGAAGTGGACGCGCTGATTGGTGTGGGACAGATGGCGCGTATTCATGAAGTGGTGGAGCGGACGCTGGGACAGGATGCACGGCTGGTAGAGCAAACGCCCCCGCAGCATCGCTGGGCAAAAACGGGCACGAGAGTGCTTTCCACCGCCCCCTGGAGCGCATATCTCAAGATTTCGGAGGGCTGCGACCACAAGTGCACCTTCTGCGCTATCCCCGCCTTCAGGGGTGGACACGTGAGCAAGCCGCTGGAGCGCGTCCTCGCGGAGGCGGAGGACCTGGCAACGCGAGGCGTCAAAGAGGTCAACCTCATCGCTCAGGACAGCACGCAATACGGTCTCGACCTCTACGGCAAGCAGATGCTGCCGCACCTTTTGCGTGAGCTGTCGGCAATGGGGGCATTCCGCTGGATTCGCGTGCTGTATTGTTACCCTTCGCGGGTCACCGATGAGGTGATGGAGGTACTGGCACATACTCCTGGAGTGTTGCCCTACGTGGACATGCCGCTACAACATGCAGATGATGAGATACTGCGTGCTATGATGCGTCCGGTCGGCAGGGAGAAGTATGTCGCACTGATACGCCGCTTGCGGGAGGCACATCCCGATATGACGGTGCGCAGCACATTTATCGTGGGCTTTCCGGGCGAGACAGACCGGCATTTTGCAAACTTGCTGTCGTTTCTGGAAGAGGTGCAGCTGGACAGAGCGGGCGCCTTCATCTTCTCGCCTGAAGACGGCACCCCTGCCGACAAGCTGCCCCACCGTGTGCCTTCACGTGTGGCACAGGCGCGCTACGACCGCCTGATGCGCCTGCAGCAACGCATCTCGCTGATGCGCAACCGGGCGTGGATTGGACGCGAAATGGAGGTATTGGTGGAAGCGGCGCATCCGGTTCAGCGCAATGTGTGGATAGCCCGCTCGTTCCGCGACGCTCCCGAGGTGGACGGTGTGGTGCTGGTGCGGGGAAAGAACCTAGAACCGGGCAGTTTTGTGAAGGTTATCGTGACCGATGCGACCGCTTACGACCTGATAGCTGAAAGCACCGCTAACCTGCCCGTTACTGCCGGGCTTAAGGAGGAGGTTTCACCGTGAGTAAATCGGTTACCGTACCAGGTGTAGAGACACTTGCTCAGACGCTTCTGCGTGCCAGCGTGGCAAACGCGTTATTGCGTTTCAGAGAGCCGGCAAAGATGTCGGAGCTGCAGGAAGCCTGTAACCTTCCCTCTCTCGATATGGACCTGCTGCGCTACACGCTGGGGGTGAACTCGGACCTGTTCATCTCCAGTGAACGGCGATGGACGCTTTCCATACGCTACGAGGACCCAACGCGCCCCATGTACGCGCTGATAGAGCGCGTCCTGCGCCATGCGGGACGGCCTGTCCCTCTGGAGTCGCTCGCCTACCTGCTTGCCGACGTGTATCACCGCGCGCCGGAGGCAATGGCGATGATGGTATACCGTCTGTCAGCCGAGCACTTTTTCCGCCTGCCGGACAACCGAATCGGCTTGCGCGAGTGGCTACTGCGTACCGACTACAACAACCCGGAAGACGTCGCTTTCTACAACTACGTGGACCTCGCTGAGGCGCAAAAACTGTTGCGGAAACACCCGAAGTTCGACGGCTCTCCGGAGTCGGTGGTCGCTCTGTTGCGCACGGCGGGTACTCCGCTGTCTGCGCGCTTCGTGGCTTTCCTGCAGTGGTATCGGCACCCAGAAACCTTCGATGCGGTCAGGGCTTACCAGAGCCTGATAGACGCGGAAGGGCTGGTTGCACTGCCCCTCCAGGAGAACGACACGCTGGAGCCTGTCACACACTGGGCGTTGGCAGAGTGGGTGCCCCAGTGGATAGAGGCGATACGCCCGCAAGCCAGGCAGATGGCAGGCGTGCTGGCGCAGCTGATGGCTGAGCCGCTGGTGCTATCGGTCGAGGACGTGGAAGGTATGGTGCAACACGTGTTGCAATCCCCCAGGGTGGTCACGGCAGACGAACTGGCGAGACGGTTCTTTGACCTTGCGCCCGGCGACCCCACATACGCCAACGACCTGCAAACCATCATCCAGTCACTCAAGCAGGATGTACGGGTGATATGGTTGGGCGGCACGCGTTTTGTGAACCCGCAGAATCTGCCTCCCTACCTCTTCCAGGTACCCGAGAGCCTGTGCTTCCCGGAGGTGCAATTCTACACGGAAGAAGGCGAACCTCTGGAGATCGACCTGGAGGACGAGGGACTGTCTGGCACGTTGCGCTCCGACATTCAGGACCCGGTAGCGCAAGACGTGGGCGACGAAGAGGGCGAGGTTACCATCTTCCCCGTACCCGAGAGCGTGCAGTGCGTAGTCAAGGCGCGCCACAAGGAGATTGGCACGTTCCCGCTGTGCCAGATACCTGACGGCTTCTTCTTGAAAGAGCCGAACTTCCAGCAGGTGACGTTGATCGACGAGACGACTGGCGAACGCTATACCGATGTGTATGTGAACCAGAACGTGAGGCTCATCTACGGCTTGCTGGACTGGTATGCCACCCGCGACGCGGTCTCGGGGCTGGTGTTTACGCTCACCCGCACAGAGGACCCCTTCGTCTTCAAGGTGCGCTGGGAAGACACGCTGGACCGGCGCGTGCATATCAGCCGCGCTCGCTACGAGGAGCTGCTGGACATGAGCACGCGCATGGCTCAGACCTACTCCACCTTCGACATCATCTGCGAGATTCTGGGCACACACCGCGGAGGCATGGAGTTTCTGAGCATCCTCAGCGAGGTCAACGTCATCCGACGTACCAAGCGTCGAAGGGTGGCTTCCGTGCTCAGCGCGTTCCAGGCCTTCTACGTGCGTGGTGGAATGTGGCATCTGGACGAGAAGAAGCGCGACGCTGGCATCGACCGCGCCAAGCGCAAGCACATCAAAAAGTGACAGGTGGAGGGCGAGATGTCGGGTGGGGATTTGGCTCATCCGGGGCTCGCCCTCCAGACTGCGGTTACAACAGTGCGCTGTCCGTTACCGTATGGGTCACATGGTGACCGCCCAGGCGGTTGCTCTCGATGTCAACAGATTGGACACCGCTACCTCTCTTTAGCCACCCGCCACATCTCGTAGATGAGGCGCTTTTCGGCAAGGCGCGAATCGGCGTAGCCGTCCAGCACTTTCTCCAGACCGTCGCATAACTTCGTGAGGGTTTCCACATAGCTTTTATCGGCAGCCGTTTGTGACGGCTCGGGCAACCGCGACAGCCTGCCTGCGTCCTGCAACTCCGTGCGTTTCAGCACCGTCAACCACTGTCTCAATATCAGCTGGGCGTGAGCAGCTTCGTAGGTCTGAGCCAGCTCTGCCTGCTCCAATCGTTGCAGTAAACGGGCAAAGGTGGACACTCTTTCTTTCAGCGGCGCAAGTGGAGCCGGCGCAGATGCCTTCGCAAACTCGTTCAGCACCGCTTGCGCGGACACGGGTACGGTGGGAGCCGGTACCCGCGCAGGTTTTGCATCGCCCAGCAGTATCTGTATCGTGGCTACTTCCGGTGTGCGATCTTCGGGCAGAAACACCGATGTCTCGTCATGCCACTGCCAGTCTTTGCCGTTGACCAGTACCCTGCGTACACGCCCCTGCCCGACTGTGGACAGATACAAACGCTTTCTGCCAAAGCGCACCGGGAAACGCTGATGCAGTTCGGTCACACCTGCAGGTATGTGCGGTATCAGCGTCAACCCGTCGGCACGGTAGAGATACTCGAACAAGCCGCGCACCATCGCAGCAGGAGGACCAAAGGCATCGTAAGTAATATTGATAGGCTCTCCGGGCTGATACACATCACTTCCAAACTTCACCAGCGGATTGTCCAGACGAAACCGGCGGGCAAAATCCAGCAATCGCTTCATGGAACGGCGAGCGTCCTCGTGCTTGCCCAGACGGTAGTATGCCATGATCATCCGCGCTTCACAGGTCGACCAGTGTCCACCGTTCACCCACGTGCCAAAAGCCCACAAGCCCTCTGGCTCTGTGTACATGTCGTCCAGTGAGGGGTAGTTCGGGATGATGAAATCGTATGGGCGCAAACCGGGGATAGAGGCGATTCTGGCGTAGATGCGCTGTGCGTGTGCATCATCCACGACGCGGAAGCATATCGCGTCGTGGTTTGGCGAGGACTCGAAGTAGCCGTGCTTTGGTGCGCCATACACCCCGTGTCTGGTGCCGTCAGGGTCCAGCGATTTGATGAAGTAGCCCTCCTCTGTGGTGAGCAGCGTTAATCCCTTACGTGCTCGTTCGCGGCGCCCCGTGTACAGCCGTGCTTTACGGACATCGCCCACCACCTTTTCCAGCTCGATAAGCCTGTCCAGTGCGGCGATGTAAGTGATAGACAGCCCGGCGAGGTACGCCATGCCGTACGTGCCATCGGGACGCTTCCAGCCTGCATAGCTGGGGGCGAGCAAATTTCCAGCCGGTCCGGCAAGGAAGAGATTGTTTGTCGGGTCACGTCTGCTTTCGACGAACTCCGCACAGCGCTCCAGCTTGGGCAGGTAACGGGCGATGGCTTCGGGGTTGCGACCGATTAACAGCAGCTCCGCCTGCAACAACAGTCCCGCCGCCGTGAACTCCATGCCCCAATCGTGGATGTCTACCCATCCATCTCCCTGCTTTGCCACAAACCAGCCCGGCGCGGCGGCGTCACACAGGCAACCATCCGGCGGAACCCAGAGGAAACGGCGTTCACCCATCTGGAAGGGGCGCACGGTCTTACCGTCGCCCATCTGGTCGAACCACAGGTCCTGTGCGTTCTGCAGGAAAGTGACGTATGGCTCCAGCAGGAACGGCAGTGCGCAGTAGGTCGTTCCGTAGCTGTTTTGTATCCACCAGGCGTTCCACGTGGGACCTTCCACGAAACCGTTCCACTGCGGCGTGTACAGCATCGACAGGTTTTGGAATTCGGCATCGGGGCCAAACATCCGACGGGCGATGTCCAGAAGCTGCAGATATTCTGTATCTCCCCCGCCTGAGAAGTACTGTCCTTCGAATTGGCTACCAGCACGCATCCTTTCGCCTCCCGAGGTCGGTCGCCATTCGGTTCGCCCCGTAGCGAGAGAATCCTGTCATGCAGTTACTTGCGATTACGTGAGTTTTATGGGATAATATATGCAGAGCGCGCCCGTAGCTCAATGGATAGAGCATCAGACTTCGGATCTGAGGGTTGGGGGTTCGAGTCCCTCCGGGCGCGCCATACACCACCTGCCACCCTGCGCAATCCCACCGTACGACATCTTGTGTTACTCGTGCTGACAGCTTCCCCCAGTCTGATGGTCTTGCCTCCACAGCTCCTTCAGCAACTTCTGCACGCAATATCTGTCATAATAATGCAGGTGGAGGCAATTACCGCTTTTGCGACTCGGAGGTATTCTGGATGCGTGCTCTGTTCTTCTGTCTGCTGGGTCTGGGTGCGTTGGGGACGGTGTGGGCGCAGGTGTCCTCGCGAGTGGAGGATGCCGTGGTGGACGCCCTTACACGGGCAGATGTGTACGTCGCGCCGGGCTTGGAAGAGGTCGTGGACGCGGCGCAGCTACAGCGGGTCTCCAACGACCTGAAACCCTTCACCGTCAAGTTTGTGGTTGTTCCCTTGAGCGACCGCCAGAGCAGAGACCGCTGGGCAACCGCTCTGCGCCGCTATCTGAACATCCGCGAGGGAGCAGTCATCGTGATGGTGCCCAAGATGGCGAACACGCGCGGCGGCGTTTCCGCCAGCAGCGGTGTCATCCCGCCCAAACAGGTCGAGGCGATACTGCAGAAACACCTTGCCGCATTTAGCACACAGGGATACACCCAGGGGCTGGAGCAGCTGGCGCGTGGTCTGCGTGACCACTACGTCGCCGAGCGACGCAGTTCCCTGCTGGAGACCACAGCATTAGTAGGCATCCCGACGGTGCTCGTGATTGGTGGTGTTGCGTGGGTGATTCGCCGAAGGGCACGGGAAGTAGCCAGACTGAAAGCGCAGTTGCAGAATCAGCGGGCGCAGGTGCTGGAAGGCATCGAATACGTGGATGGCTACCTCGAAGTCTTGCCTGCAGGGGAAGACGCCACTCGCGCCCGCGAACACCGACAGCGTGCCGCCGAACTGCAGACACAAGCGGTACAGTTGATGGAAAACGCAAAGCGACCGCAAGACCTCTGGCGAGCAGAGCACCTGCTGGACAAAGCGCAGATGAGTGTGCAAAAGGCAAAGAAATACATCCTGCGCGCAGGAGGCGACACCAGTATCCATGTGGAGGAAGAACCCGAAGAATCGGTTGCCCCACAGGCGTATACATCCATTCGCCCCAACGACCGAACATACGCCTGCTTCTTCTGCTCCAAACCGCCCACGCTCAGCGAACTGCAGCCGGTAGAGGTAACCGTCGGTGAGCAAACGCGAAAGGTGTGGGCGTGCGAGGAGTGCGCCGCGCAGCTGCGGCGGGGTGAAACCCCGGCGATGCGCGTGTTCCGCGATGGGGACGGCGCTCGCCCTTGGTACGAGAACCCGGATTATGACCCCTACCGCGATTACGGCAGACCCTATCCGGGCATGGACTGGGTGAGCCTGCTTCTGCTGGGCAGTATCCTCGCGCAACCCACACCTGTTGTTATTCAGGAACGGCCATCCGAGAGTGAAAACGAGACTTTCCCCGTGACGGACGCTGGCAGCAGTGATTTCTTCACCAGTACCGCTGGCTGGGATGAGGCGAACTCCCCAAGCGCAGGCGGAGCAGACTTCTTTGATAGTTCGATGGGTGGCTTCGAGACAGCCGATGCAGAGGCGGCTGGAGCGGATTTCTTTGACAGTCTGTTCGGCGGCTTCGACACCGGCGACATCGACGCGGGCGGAGCAGACTTTGCCGATTTCGATGTGGGTGGAGATTTTGGTGGTGATGCGGGTGGTGGAGATTTTTAGCGGTCAACACACCATCGGTCAACCTTCAGTAGACGTACCAGCGTGTGCCTGTTGAGTTATCCGGGCGGGAGATGCCCCGCCCGGTTCGGCTTGAACAAGCCCTACTGCCCGGATGTCTGAGGTGCGGGGGTGCCGGTCGGCGCTCCTGCTCCTCCTCCAAACCACGAGGGGCGTTCAGTCGGCAAGACCTGCTGTTTCTCTTTTTGCTGTTTGCCCCACTGCAGACCAATCACTACCAGCGCGATCACGATGATGACGGCGGCAATGATGCCCATCATCGTGCGCTTACCTTTGTCGTCCATCTCTGCCTCCTTGAGTCGGGTTCGGGCAGGCAGCAACGGCTGCCTGCCCTCGCCGTTCATCAGTCGATGTCCCAGCCCTCACTGGGGTTCCATGTGTTCCGACGGTCATCCCGCACGAACCAGTGCGGGTCGAAGTTCGCGCAGGGGTATGGTTCCACCTCCCACACCCGCTGCTTGACGAACCGGTGGTTACCCGCCATAATGTAGCGGGCATGCCCGTCCGCGAAGATGGCGTTGAAGGCCATGCGCGTGAACACCTGCGGGTTGTCGGTGCACGACCAGAACGGCACGCTCTTCTCCGCGTGGATGGGGCTGTTCTCGTAAGAAATGATGGTCTGTGCGGGCTTATCGATGCTGGCGAGCTTCACCCCACATCGCGAGCCCGTCGCCAAGCCCAGCTTGAAGTCATATGACAAGCCCCTGAAGCCCGCGACAGGCCACAGGTCCGGGCAGCCGTTCGCGGGCCAGCCTCCCCACTTCCAGAAGTTATCGGGGTAGGATGGGCAGATGAAAATCTGCGCGTTCTTCACGTAGGGCTGCACCAGCACCGCCCAGCGCGTGAACGCCATCACGATGTCGCCGGCACAGTCCGCCGTGTGCGCGCACTGGCTACTCCACGAGAAGTACTTCTCATCGTAGTCCTGCACGTACATACCGATGCCAAGACCAATCTGCTTCATGTTGCTGAGGCAGCTGGTCTTGCGCGCCTGCTCACGGGCGCGGGCGAACACCGGGAACAGAATGGCTGCCAGTATCGCGATAATCGCGATGACCACCAGCAGCTCGATCAGGGTGAAAGCGCGGTTTTTCATGGCTTTTCCTCCTTGTGATAAGATAGTGTGGGAGTAATTACTTTTCTTTCCCCCTGCGGATTGCGCTCCGCGGGATAGAAGCTTGCCAGAGTCGTCATTACCTCTGAAGGCATCACCTCCCCATTGATGCGACTTTGCAAGCGAATGGCGGCAGTACGCCCCATCTCATACACCTGCTGCACGAGACGGTGTACGGAGCGTGTGACCCTGGTCATCAGTGGAGGAGCGTCCGCGAAGCTGAGCACCTCCAAATCTTCGGGAACCGAGATGCCCATCCGGTCACACGCTTCCAGTACCGCCACCATGTAGTAATCGTGCAGGCAGAACACGGCGCTAATCGGTCCGGGCTGATGCATCAGGGTAAACAACGCATCATGTACCGCCTGCGCCAGATAGTCCAGCCTGACACTTTCGTGCATGGGGAAAAGACGCACCAGCGGCTGAACATCATCCCACCCCAGCTCCTGCATTACCTGCAGGTACGCCTCGTACCGCTCCCTTATCGAAGAGACGTACAGGGCGTCATCGGTGAAATGAGCGATAGTGCGATGCCCGTTCGCGGTCAGATGGCGCAAGCCGGTCAGTGCAGACATGTAATTATCCGTCATCACCACATCACACGGTATCCCCTGTGGATGACGGTCCACACACACCACGGGCTTGCCGGTGTCCAGAATGCGGTGCAGAAGAGAGTTATTCTTCGGGTCACAGGTCGGATAACAGATAATGCCGTCCGCTTCATGCTGCATCCGGCGAAGGTACTGCGCCTCAAGGTGAGGGTCGTTGCGGGTCTCGCAGAGCAACAGGTTATAATGGTCGGGAAGCGCGCTGCGAATGCCGCGAAGGTACTCGACCTGCGGGTAGTCGTGCATGAAGGGAAACACCGCAGCGACAAAAACGGGCTTTGCGGGCGGCGGCTCTGCAACAAACGTACCCACCTTGCGCTTGCGCACCACCAGCCCCAGCCTTTGCAGCTCCGACATCGCGCGGTGCGCCGTCACCCGGCACACACCGTACTGCTCAGCCAGCGCGCTTTCTGAAGGCAGCGGCGTGCCGGGAGACAGCATTCCACACTCAATCTGAAGGCGGATATCGTCCGCAATCTGTTTCCACTTCACGGAAGACATGGCGCGATTACCGTAAGGTTTATCTTTCGTCTTGCCTATGGTATTTCCATTATAGAGTTTGCTCGCAGTTCTGTCAAGTCCTGCAAGGGGGTGTTCAAAAATATATCAAATGCAGCCGCAGGCTTTAACCCGCGTTTCCGAAAGATGAAGCTTCTGGTGAGCCGTAACAAACACGCAAAGGTTCGATGGAAGCCTCGCATCCCAGAAGGCATGAGTCAGATTTGCCAAACATCGCTTGCATGGTTGAACTCTTGCCGGGCAAACAGGTACCATATTCACAACCAACGCTGCGCCAACAGGCTGGAATGGGGAGTTGCAAAATGAATCGTCTGACCGTCATCGTGCTCATTCTGGTGTTCGCGGGAGGTATCGCCATCTTCAAGTTGGCAACGTATGACCCCATGTCGAATCAAACGATGCCTGACCTGTCAGACATCGATTCCTGGCAGCCGACCACCGCCGAGATACAACAACAGATCGACACACAAGCCGCAGTGTTCGAACAGAAAAGACAGTACGGGCGTCTTTTGCGCAGCCGCTACCGCAGCAAGGACATGCCGGTAAACCTGCACGTGGATGAGCGGGGCACTTTCTATCTGGAATGCGCCGCCACTATTCCCACGTGGGACAAAGCACTCATCGCCCATCAGGTCTGGCGGGAAATCCGCACGTTGTTTGGAGAAAGTCCGCACGTCATCATCTATGAGTCCTATATCGGCACGCCTTCGCGCCGCGTCGGTGAAGCCCGGGTGGACGCAAAGAACCCGGAACTGCCGGAAGTGGTGTTCGACACGGGCTGGCACCTGCGGCGCAAGCCACAGCGGACCGACTTCCTGACCAGACTTCGATGAGGCGAAACCAGCAGGGTAGCCCACGATTCAAATCGTGGGCACTGATGGTGTGGGGTCCGAGAGAGTGCTTGACCAATGGCTTCCTGTTTTGCCCCGGAGACTCAAAGTCACGGATAACACGGGGACAAAACCTGCCGCCGCAGGTTTCCAGCCTCCGCAGGAGGCTTTGTCTGGGGTTGCCCGCAACTTCCAGTTGCCGGGAAAAAACCACTCGTCGGGCAGCCCCCCGATAACCCTTGACGACTCTGGCGCGCCTGTGATAGAATGGATATGGCGGTTACTCGTATAAGCTTGTCTACACTAAGTAAAGGGAGGTTGTCGATCATGAAACGTGCGTTCACCCTGATTGAGTTGCTTGTGGTTATCGCGATTATCGCGATACTGGCGGCCATTCTGTTTCCCGTCTTTGCACGGGCGCGGGAGAAAGCCAGACAAACCAGCTGTTTGAGCAACATGAAGCAGATGGGAACTGCTGCCATGATGTACGTTCAGGATTACGATGAGCGGTTCCCTCTGAGCTACTACCAAACGGTAAACGCGGCGGGGCAACCCTGCTACTTCACATTCCTGGCTGCCATAGAGCCCTACGTCAAAAACCGGCAGATTTACCAGTGCCCATCCGAGCCCAGAGCGATGGATATCGACGCGGGCTTCCGGGGTTTGGGGGTACCCGGCGGTGAATGCGGCGGCTTTGCCCTCGCAAGCTACAACTTCAACTATGCGCTGACCAACATCAGTGCGTCCATTGCCTCCATCGAGTTCCCGGCGGAAACCGCGCTGGCGTCGGATGGGAATCTCGCACTGCCTGGCGCGTGTGGCTTCGGGTTGTTCGACTCGCCGGTTCAGGCTCGTCACAACGACATCGTGAACGCCTGTTACGCAGACGGACACGCCAAGACCTTTACAGCAAAGCTGTCGGGCTGCTCAGGGCTTAATATCAACCGAAACGCACTCCGGCAGTACTGCGTGACCTCCGGCGCGTATACCCGCTGGTGTAACCAGGAACCCGGTCCAACCGTGTGCCGCGACGAACTGTGGGGATTTGCCAAGCAGGATCAGTGGGGCTGGTGCACTCAGGGCGCTCCATAAGTCTGTGTGAGACAGCCGCCTGTTAAGACCTGTTTGCCGGAGGTTCGCTCTTCCGCGGCCACCATTGGGGGGCGAACCTCCGGGTGAATTGCCTTCCACGTGACCTGCTCGTGGACTGGAGGTTTACGGCTAGGCACGAGCCTCGCCCTCGAGGTGGTGCGTGGCAGCGGGATCTTGCTACACCACCAGCCTGCTGAAATCGCCGATACTGCGGTAGAGAGAATCCACGCCAGCCAGCAACAGCAAACGGTTGCGTCGAATCGCCTCGTCAGGCGCCATTACCAGCACGGCGTCGAAGAATCGGTTGACCGGCTCGGTCAGCGCCTCGAGCAGGGAGAACGCCGCATCGCTGTGGAATTGCCCCACCGCTTCGGTGTCTCTCTCTTGCAGCTGTCCGGTTATCTGATGCAAAACACGCTCTTCCTCATGCTGGAACAGGGCAGGCTGCACCTGCGACAGCCATTCCAGAGGCGACCGCCAATGAGCGGTGGGAACGAGTCTGGTTGCTTCCCCGGCTTTCAGGATGTTCCGCACGCGCGTTGCCGCCAGAGCTACCGGCGTCAGCCGCTCCATCGGCAGTGCGTTTAATAACCGCGCGTTGCGCCGCGCCACGTAAGGCTCTACGCGCTCCTCCGCCAGCACCGCCTGCCCCACGTCATAGCGAACACCTTCGTCCTCCAGCAAAGCCTCGATACGCTGGGTGAACATCTGCGCCAGCTGACGCAATCCTTCCTGGCTAACCTCGACGCCCTGCTGTGCATAGGCGCTCGCCGCCGAATCCACCAGTGCCCAGAGGCGTGGCATCCCCTCCACCGTTGCCAGTATCTGCACCACGCCCTGCGCGGCTCGCCGCAAGCCAAACGGGTCACCCGAACCGGTGGGCACAATTCCCAGCGCGCCCACGTAGCCAACGAGTGTATCCACCCGGTCGCATACGGCGATCAACCGCCCCAGTGCGCTTTCGGGAAGGCTGTCCCCGGCGAAGCGAGGCAGGTAATGTTCGGCTATCGCCTGAGCGACGGCACTGTCCTCGCCCGACAACAAGGCGTATTCCCTGCCCATGATACCCTGCAGTGCGGGCAGTTCCATCACCACCTCGGTGGCGAGGTCGGCTTTGCACAGGGTCGCGGCCCGCTCTGCCAGCGAGGGGTCTACGCCCACCTGCTCTGCCATCTCCCGCGCCATCCTTACCAGACGCGCGGCTTTGTCTGCCATCGTGCCCAGCTTTTCCTGAAACACAATCCGGTTCAGCTCGCCGACGAAAGCCTCCAGCGGTTGCTGGCGGTCGCGCTCGTAGAAGAAATGCGCGTCGTTGAATCGGGCAGTCAGCACGCGCTCGTTCCCCTCGCGCACGATGTCCAGATAACGGCCATCGCCGTTGCGCACCGCCACAAAGTAAGGCAGCAGCTTGCCCTCCGCATCCACCACCGCGAAGAAACGCTGATGCTTCTTCATGGCGGTGATGAGTATTGGCTCAGGCAGGTTCAGGAAGGTGGGGTCGAAACGCCCCAGCAAGGCGGTGGGGTACTCCACCAGATGGGTCACCTCGTCCAGCAGGGCGTCGTCCCAGAGGACACGTCCGCCGGCCTGTTCCGCAAGGCGATTCGCCTGCTCGCGAATCACTTCTCGCCGGCGGCGATGGTCGTACAGAACGTACCGCTCGTCCAGCTGCTGGAGCAGCTCGGAGGGGCTGCGCACCTCAAACTCCTCCGGTGCGAGGAATCGATGCCCACGCGAACGGTTACCACTGCGGATGCCATCCAGTTCGAACGGCACGATTTCTCCGTCATACAACGCCAGCAGCCAGCGTATGGGGCGGCAGAAACGCAGGTTGCCACTGCCCCAGCGCATCATCTTGGGGAAGGTCATCGAGCGGATGGCTTCGGGAAAGATGCCGGCAGCCACTTCCACCGTCGGCTTACCGCGTTCAAACACCTTCGCCATCACATAGTCGCCCTGCGGGGTGTGCATCACCTCGAGGTCTTTCACGTCGACACCCTGCTTGCGGGCAAACCCCTGCGCCGCGGGGGTGGGATTGCCCTGCGCATCGAACGCGATGTTTGCAGCGGGTCCGCGTATCTCGCGCACCACATCGGTCTGGCTCGGCGCCACATCATGCACGAGCAGAATCAGCCTGCGCGGCGTACCAAAGGTCTCCACCTGCGCAAAAGCGATGCGAGCCTCCTGCAGCCTCTGTGTGACTGCGGATTGCAACTGCTCCAGCGCGTTTTCCACCACGCTGGCGGGCAGCTCCTCCGTTCCGATTTCGAGCAACAGGTCTGCCAAAACCGTCCTCCTGCCTTCCTATCTGACCAACTCAAACCGAAAGGGCAACTGGTATCGGCACCACACCCGCGCGATGATACGATTCATCGGCAGGAACCCCCAGTCGCGGCTGTCGTTGCTGACGTCGCGGTTATCGCCCATCACAAACAACATGCCCTCTGGCACCGTTTTCTCGCGCATGAAGTAGTGCATTTCATGACGGCGGTACGGTTCGGGCAGAGGGCGCCCGTTGATAAACACCTGTCCGTTACGGATGCTGATGCGCTCACCCGGCAACGCAACGACCCGCTTCACCATCAGGTCATTGGTACCATCGGGCACACGGAAAACCACGACATCACCGCGTCGGGGTTGCCGCCATCGATAGCTCACTTTTTCGGTGAGCACGCGCTCCCCATGATGCAAATTGGGTTCCATGCATCGTCCATCCACACGGAACCCCTGCCCCACGAAGTTTACCGTCAGCAAAAATACGAGGGCACTGACCACCGCTACTCGCATGGCAGAAGACAGCCATGCGAGTAGCATCGTTTTCATCCGACAGCCAGTGCCTCCTGTGCCTTCAGCAGCGGGAAGCCCATCTCCTCACGCTGCTTGAGATATTGCACGCAACATTTTCGGGCAAGTGCTCGCACGCGGTTGATATAGCTGGCACGTTCGGTGACCGAAATGCTACCCCTGGCGTCCAGCAGGTTGAACACGTGCGAACACTTCAGCGCGTAGTCGAAAGCCGGATGCGTATAACCCAGGTCGGCGATGCGATGCCCCTCCGCCTCGAACATCTCGAAAAGTCGGAACAGCATGTCCACATCGGCATGGTCAAAGTTATAGTAGTTATGCTCGATTTCGGCGTGCCTGTCCACCTCGCCGTAGGTGATGCCGTGTGCCCACTCGAGCTCCCAGAAGCTGCTCTTTCCCTGCAGGCACATCGCCAGCCGTTCGGGTCCGTAGGTGATTTCCGCACAGACCGGTCGGCACTCGATGCCGCCCATCTGCTGGAAGTAGGTAAACTGCGTGATTTCGGTTCCGTCCAGCCACACCTCCCACCCCACGCCCGACGCGCCCAGTGTGGGAGCCTCCCAGTCGTCTTCCACAAAACGGATGTCGTGCTCCAGTGGGTCGATATCCAGCGCGCGCAGGCTGTCCAGATACAGGTCCACCACGTTTTCCGGTGAGGGTTTGAGGATGACCTGGTACTGGTAATAGTGCTGCACGCGCATGGGATTGCGCCCATAGCGTCCGTCGGCGGGGCGACGGGAGGGCTGTACGTACGCCACGTTCCACGGCTCTGGCCCCAAACTGCGCAGAGCCGTGCCCGGCGCCATGGTGCCTGCCCCTACTTCCACGTCATAGGGCTGCAAAATCAGGCACCCATGCTGTGCCCAGAACTGTTCTAATCTCAGCAGAAGCTCCTGAAAGGTCATCGCACCTCAGTTATTCATGAAGAGTTCTCGCAAGTCGGCTTTGCCAAGCGGCAGTCCTGCCACCTTGCGCTTGATGCGTGCCAGAGCGTTGTCCACCGATTTGGTCTTGCATTGCAACGCCTCGGCGATTTCCCGATACGATTTGCCAAAGTGATAGTGCATCAGCACGCGCCATTCGAAGTCGCTGAGCAACTGCTGTAAGGTGCGCTGCAGCTGGCGAGTATCTTCAGCGCGCAGCAAACGCTCTTCGGGATCGCTGCTCGGCTCGGCGGGCAGCATATCCGCCAGGCTCCAGTCCGAATCTTCGTCTTCCGCCGTCACCTCCAGCGAAAGGGATGTGTTCAGCGGCATCTGTTTCTGACGAGTCGCCGCCTTAATGGCGGTGATAATATGGCGCTGGATGCACACTTTGGCAAACGCCGGGAACGAAATGGGCTTATCGGTTTGATAATCCAGAATGGCCTGCCACAGCCCAATCATGCCGACCTGCAGCAGGTCCTCCCGCTCTGCGCCCAACAGGAAATACGATTTGACTTTGGTGCGAACCAGATTGCGATATTTATACAGCAGGAACTCCGCAGCCTGTTCGTCGCCTTTTTGAGCCTGTTCCACGATTTCCCGGTCGGACATCTGCATGAAGCGACGATAGCTGCGCTTGACGTGCGATTCACCTTCCGTGAACACTGTTAGTCCAATCCTCACCCGGTATAGAGTGGGCGGCTGCGCCGCAGCCGTGTTCTGCAGTCATCATACCAAAATCGCGCGAAAAAGGCAAGGGGGTACGCCGAAAGCAGGCATAAACGGCAGGCTTTATGTTTTAATCTACGGGTAGCGTAAAGGTAAAGAGTTGCTCACCCTGTGCAGCCGCGCGCTTCTTCCACTCCCCATCCGGCGAGACCACACCGGACGGCGAGGAGCACCGCAGGTGCAAAGGGTAACAACTATCCACTGTGACCACCCACACCTTTGCTGCCATCGCACGCAGACGCAGGTTTGCCTCGTGGTAACGCCATGCCACTCGTGACCACTCTGAACCGTCGCGCCCGCCGTTCACCGCATGGAAGATAATTTTCGCTCCCATTCCGGCGAGCCGCTGCGTGAGATGAGTATCGGGCATCGGGGTGCAGGTTGGGTTCGCCCAGAGGTCGTTGCAGATGAGACCGCCGACGGTTACACCTCGCAGCACGAATGTGCGCAGGGGAGCCACTGCATAGTGCTGAATCTCGCCAACCGGGGGGTGGCTCATGGTGCCGCAGCGCAATATCTTGGCATGAAATCCGAGAAAACGTCCGTGCTCATCATAGAAGCGAATCTGGTTGTAGCACAGCCCATCGTCCTCAATGTAGCACGTGCCCAACGCCAGCGCCAGCCCCGCAGACATTGCCTCCGCGACCACCTGCTGCAACGCCTGTTGCACCGCTTGCTGGTCGAAGGACGGGGTGTAACCGCTGAGCGAGCCTTCTGGCGTCAACAGCACATCCGCTTTTTTCTCTGCAGCGTAGGCAATGGCGCGACGGATGGCGGCCAGGTTGCTTTCGACATCCGTCGTGACGGGTATCTGCGCACCGGCAATGCGAAGGGGCATTCTGTTCCTCCTCTATGACTGCGTCCAGTCAAAAATCACCCCCAGCAATTCCGCCGGGTGGTCACGCAGGGTTTCATACACTGCTGCAGCCTGCTCGATGGGCACCACGTGCGACACCACCGGCTCGATGCGGATGATGCCCTGCTGCACAAAGTACAGCAGCACCCGCAGGTCATCGAGACTGAAGTGGCAGGATACCTCGATGGACGCTTCCGTTCCGTGCAGCATCGCCCAGGGGAACTCCGTCTGCGAACGCACCGCTACCAGACCGATGACCCCCTTGTACGCCAGCAATTGCATCTCGTGAATCTGTTGCAGCAGGCTGGGTACCCCCGAACAGTCGATAATGCAGTCGTAAGGCGCGCCCTCTCGAAGCGGTTCCATCCCCTGCTCGTGCACATTGATGACTCGATGTGCTCCGCAGGCTTCTGCTACTTCCAGACGCCTGGGCTGAAGGTCGGTGACCGTCACATGCGCCCCGAGCGCCCGCGCTGCCTGAGCTGCAAATTGCCCAATCACACCGACACCTGCTACCCATGCCCTTTGTGCGGGTTGCACCCGGAATCGCCGTACTGCCCTCATTGCCACTCCCGCCACACCAAACAATGCACAGAGGCGGTAGTCTATTCCCTCAGGCAAACGCAGGCACAGGTGCGAGCTGTAGGATTGGACATCCGTACAGCACACGTCCACCACATTCCATCCACGATGTCCCACGTACTGCCCATAGAATACCCAATCGCCGGGCTGGAACTCCCTCACAGATGTTCCGACCGCCTCTACCTGCCCCACATGTTGATAACCGTGCCGGGAGGGGTATACGGTGAACCCGTGTTCTCCCAGCAAAGCATGACGCTCCGTGCCATTGGTGACGCCGGTGTAGCAGGTACGTATGAGTATCTGCGTCGGCAGCAGAGGTGGAGGCTCACCGATGTCACTCAGGCGCATCTGTCCGCGCTGGGGATACTCTATGCCGATACGCCGCATCATTTCTGCTCCTTCCGGTAGCGGTCTGTGGGAATGCGCTCCACCTTCAGCCGGGGGATGTAGCCCTCTTTTTCCATGTAGTAGTGCCCGTACGGCTGAGCGCCCTCCGGGATGCTACCGGGGAAGGGAAAGATAGCCACACCCTGTTCCAGAGCGACACAACCATGTTCCACCCCTGCTTCCACCATCCAGATGTCACCCTTTTCGAGGATGAACTCATGGTAGTGCCCGTCGTGGTCTATCATGAACGCCTTTGCCCTGCCGTCCATGATAATCCATGTCTCGTCGTGGTCGTGGAAATGCTTTTCTACCTCCCCACCGGGTTGCCAGTAGTGGGGCTGCGGTTTCTTGTAAACAGGCATCGTTGTTTCACCCCCGGTCGGGACTTCGGCAAAGGCAAGCCGACTTCCTGTGGGCGAGCTAGATGGACTCACCCAGGTATTCTCCCACCTGTCGCAGGAACTCCAGCAAATCCGTCACCTCTTCACGGGCAATGCGCAGCACCTGCCGGTCGTCCACCTGCCAGTAACGGTGTACCAGCAGGTTCCTGAAGCGTGCCATCGCCTGCAGACGCTCGGCAAGCGAGGCGTCGAGGATGCCTCTGTGGTGAAGAGAGGCGAAGCACTCTGCGTAAGCGGAGGGAGCAATCCCGCCCAGCCGTGCTATCAGGTGCGTGCAGATGCTGGCGGCGTCTTATATCGCCTGAATGAGATGCAGCTTCAGCGAGTCGATGTGCAGTTCGTTGCCCCAAAACTGCTCATCGGGCAGGGCTACCAGACGCTGAACCTTGTCCAGGTTTTGGCGCAGGGACACCGCTCGCGCCAGAAGAACGTGCAAGTCTGGTTTCATCCCTGTAGCGCCTCCTTGAGCATCTGTCGCGCATGATAGTCAAAGTCCATAATCTCCAGCCACAGCCTCTCCACGAAACGGCACCGAAACTCCTCGTCTCGGCTGCATAACAGTTCCCCTGCACTCCCCGTGAACTGCACCCCTCGCGGCGCGGTGTTGAGAACCTGCACGTCGACCGGCAATCCCAGGCGTCCCTCTATGGTATCCGCAAGGCGGAAAGCGGTCTTTAGCCACTCTCCATTACTGACCATGTCCTCACGCAGGTAGACGGCGATATCGATATCTTCGAAAGGCACATCCAGCAAGAAGGAACCGTGCAGGTAGGCGAACAGCACCTCCTCTCGCGACTCCAGCAGGTGCTGAATCTGCGCTTTGACCTGCTGCTTCTGCTCCGGTGAAAGGCTGAACCGACGCATTTCCATATCGACCACCTGCCCTTATCATACTGACGCCATCGCTATTCTGTCAACCGGGCACGCCGTTACTCCCTACCTGCACCTGCCCTTCAGGTATAATACCATTAGCCTGTGCAGGAGCCATGCGATGACGAACCTGTTCGATATGGAAGCAGTCTCTGCTGCCGACATCCTCTTCGGCTGGAACCACACGCCGCGCCTCGTGGCGGTGGAGATGACCGAAACCGAAGCCATCCTGCATCAGCTTTCAGCAGACGGCACACGCACCAGCTGGCGCGAACCGTTCACGCCCTGGCTGTTGACCACCCAGCCATACTCCGACATCGACGCGCAGTGGGAGCGGCTGGAAGGCGGGGGCTATTGTTGGATGGCGAAGTTCCGCTCTTGGACGGAATATCAGAGTGCACGCCTGCGCCTGCGCGATATGCATGTGGACGTTCTCGCTTACGGCAGCCCCGAACGGCAGTTCCTGATGCTGTCGGGCTACACACTGTTCAAGGAGATGAGTTTCGACGACGTGCACCGAATGCAGGTGGATATCGAAACCGCCGGACTGAATCCCCAGGACCCCGCGAATCGCGTGCTGTTAATCGTGCTGCACGATAATCGGGGCTGGAGTGAGGTACTGGACGATATCGATGAAGCACAGATGCTCCGGCGGTTCGTGCAGCTCATGCGCGAGCGCGACCCCGACGTGATTGAAGGACACAATCTATATGGTTTCGACCTTCCGTATCTCATCGAACGCGCCCGGCGACACGGTATCTCCCTTGCTGTCGGACGCAGTGGGCAACTGATGACCATCGGCAGTGAGCGCAATCTGCCCATCGGTGCGATTAACCGTCCCTATCGCCCCGTGTACATCCCCGGACGGCACGTGGTGGACACCTATTTCGCGGTACAGCGCTACGACTGGGCAAAGGGCGACCTGCAGAGCTACGGTCTCAAAGAGGTGGCGCGCGCCTACGGCATCGCCGATGAGGAGCGGGTGCTAATAGACCGCGCCGACCTGCGCGAGCAGTGGCAATCCAACCCCGAAAGGGTGCGACAGTACGCCCTGCAGGATGCTCAGGAGACCGCCCGGCTGGCGGAGATTGTACTGCCTACCGAGTTCTACCAGACCCAGATGGTTCCCGACACCTACCAGCACGTTGCCACCGCTGGAAGCGGTGAAAAGATTAATGCTATCTTCGTACGGGCGTATCTGCACGCAGGTTATGCCATTCCCAGGCCTCAGCCCGCGCGCGACTTCCCCGGAGGATACACGGAGGTGCGTCGCACAGGGGTCATCCCGCGCGTGGTGAAGGCGGATGTCGAAAGCCTCTATCCCAGCATTATGCTGGTTCACCGCATCGCACCCGCTTCGGACAAACTGGGCGTGTTTCTGCCTGCGCTGGAAGAGCTGACTCGCCGCAGACTGGAAGCGAAAGCCGAACTGCGCCGCGCCACCGACCCGCGCCAGCGCGCCTACTGGGACGGCATTCAGGGTTCTTTCAAGGTATTGATTAATTCCTTCTACGGCTACCTGGGCGCAAACTTCCCTTTCAACGACTTCGATGCCGCACAACGGGTGACCGAGGAGGGGCGCAAAATCGCCATGCAGCTGGTGGACGCGCTGGAGCGTACCGGCAGCAAGGTGATTGAAGTGGACACCGATGGGGTCTACTTCCAGCCGCCAGAGGGCGTAGAAGGACAGGAGGCGGAAGAGGCATACGTACAGCAGATAGCGGAGACGTTGCCTGTCGGTATCCGTCTCAGCTTCGACGGGCGATACCGCGCCATGATCTCGGTGAAAACCAAGAACTATGCCCTGCTGGACTATGAGGGCAACTGGACATACAAAGGGGCATCTTTGCGCTCCCGTGCCGACGAACCGTACGGAAGGCAGTTCATTGCCGAGGTATTGCAGAAGCTGGTGGAGGGCGACCGCGACGGTATCGCCCAGTTATACCGTGAAACCATCCTGCGCATCCTCAACGGTGACGTTCCGATCGAAGAGCTGGCGCGGCGGGAGCGCGTGACCGAAAAGACCTTCACCAGCGAGAACAAGCGCAAAGCCGCCGAGGCGGTGCGGGGCGTCAGTGTGGGCGATTATGTGAATCTGTATCAGCGGGCGGACGGCTCGCTGGGCATGATGGAGGACTATGCAGGCGACGAAGACCGCGAACACTACGCGAACAAGCTCTACCGCTTTGCCCTGCGCCTGCGCGAAGCCATCGGTGACGACTTCGACCTCCTTTTCCCCCGTCCCGAGCAGGTCATCCGCAAACAGCAACAGCCGAGCCTGTTCTAAGGATGCCACTCCTCGAACTGTTCGCGCGGGTAGTGCAGCCGATATACCCCTTCAGCGAGGGCGGTTTCATAGTCTCTGTGCGACCAGAAAACTTCGCACACCCACACGTTGCCATCCTCTTCATAGTAAAGGATGCGCTCCGCCACGTTGCCGGAGGGGTAGACCAGACAGTCGCTTCCGTGTACGCTATGGGAGTTCTGGCGACGACGTTCGGGGTTTTGTAAGTGCTTGAGCCGCTCGCGCAGCACATCGCGGATGGACGGCTCTGCCGAGCTCATCGCGCGAACCGCCCGTTGATGCAGGAAGAGCGGCGTGGGACGTTCTGCTTCTACCCGCGCCCGATACGCCTCGAAGAACGCTTCCCCTGCGGGCGAAAGCATGGTGTAGCCCTCCTCCTCCACCAGCAACAGGCGAATCTCGTCGGGCAGAGGACGCAAACGGCGGTCGACCTCTGCAGTAGGGCGCAGGTCGGCGTTTATCCACTCGAAAAAGTCCGCATAGGTATCCATCAGGCTGAAGTCCCATCCGATGGGGGTCGGCGGTAACTCGATAATCTCCCTGAAGGCTTCGTGGATATAGTACACAGGGACGTCGAACAGCAACCCTACCAGCGTGGCGTAGGCAATCTCCGCCTTGAACCCGCCCGTTGCGTTAATCAACACCTCGCGCCCTGCCGCCCGCTCATCGCGGACGCAGCTTACCATTTCAGCAACCAGCGAGCGCAAACCGCGCATCTTGAACCGGCTTTCGCGGTATTGCAGGTCAGCCACCTCGCGCAGCTCGGCTGTGTATCCGCTGTTCTTGTAGAAGGTTGCCAGAGCCTCTGCCGCACGCCTGCCCTCCTCGGTCTGAGAGTGCAGGAACACGATCTTGTCCCCTGGCTGAAGCAGCCTACTGAGCGAGTTCGTCTCCGCACTGGCTTTTTCTGGCTCGGTGAAACGGAGGTATATCTGCAGGTCGTTCTGTTTACCCGCCCGTTCGGCATTGGTCAACAGGGAAGTGCCCACTGTCGCGATGATTGTGCGCATCAGATTCACCCTCGCCAAACAGTATGTTGCCTGTATTATACTCGATGAGCATTTCAGTAGACAAAGTGCCTCGGAGGTGTTCGGAGAACCCTGCAGTGTCCCAGCGACTGGAAGTTGCGGGCAACGCGGACACAAATCCTGTTTGACAGGGGCACACGCGATGTGCTAAGATGCTTCCACCAGATGCCAGAGGTGACAGTGCCATGCGGTTCGTGTACATATTCCTGATAACGATCGGCGTGGTGACTGGTACCTGCCGTATGTATGCCTCTGAGGACTACCCGCCTGCGCGATGGGTTCCCGCCTACTCGGGCAACTACACGGTTTCCAACCGCCCCAGCACCTACCCGATATGGTATGTCATCGTTCACGTGGTACAGGGTTCGTATAACAGCTGCATCTCCTGGTTCCAGAATCCCAGCTCGCGCGTCAGTGCGCACTACGTCATCCGTTCCTCCGACGGCGAAGTGACGCAGATGGTTCGCCACAAGGACATCGCATGGCACGCGGGCAACTGGTGGTACAACTGCCGCTCCATCGGCATCGAGCATGAGGGCTGGGTACACGACTCCAAGTGGTTTACCTACGCCATGTATTATTCCTCCGCCACGCTGGTGCGCCACATCTGCCGAATCTATGGTATCCCGCGCACACGCAGCTACATTCTTGGGCATGTAGAGGTGCCCGGTGCGACACACACCGACCCCGGTCCCAACTGGAACTGGGATTTCTACATGCAGATGGTGCAGTCTTCGGCGATACTGGAAGAGGCTTCCGTGCCGCTGACCCTGCGCCCAGGTGAAGTCGCCTCCGCGCGACTGGTTTTCCGCAACACGGGCGACATCACCTGGCAACCGATGGGCACGAACCCTGTGCGTCTGGGCACACAGAACCCACGCGACCGCCATAGCCCCTTCTATACGTCGCGCGCATGGATTTCGCCCAACCGCCCCACCGCGGTAGCCGCCCCCACCCCACCGGAAGCCTTCGGGGAGTTTCACTTCACCCTCACCGCGCCGGAACGCTACGGTACCTACGAGGAGAGTTATCAGCTCGTGCGCGAGGGGGTTACCTGGTTCGGTCCGATAGTTACCTTCCGCATCGATGTCGTGCCCTGGGACATCATTATCGATAACGTGAGCGAGAACTTCAGCGTACGGGGCACATGGAACACGGGAACCACAGCGCCGGGCAAATATGGCGCGGACTACCGCTGGACCAGCACCAATCCCCGTAGCACCGCATGGGCACGCTGGTACCTGAATGTGCCTAAAGACGGCTACTACGATGTGTATGCCTGGTGGAGTCAGGGAACCAATCGCAGCACCGCCGCCCGTTATGAAATCGTGCACCGCACCGGCACGGCAGTCAAGGTGGTGAACCAGCAGACAAACGGCGGCAAGTGGAACTGGTTGGGACGATACCAGTTTGTGCGGGGAGGCGGTTTTGTCTACCTGCGCCCGAACGCACCATCGGGGTACGTGGTTATCGCCGACGCGGTGCGAATCGTCGGCCCCGTGACACCGGCAAGGCGATAGGGATGGGAACCATGCGCCACGTAATGCTTGGTGTGGCATGGTTTATCCTGTGCGTGCAGGTACTGGCTAGTGACTGGCAAGAAGACCCGCGCCTGCAAAAAACGGTTACGCTCCAGCTTCCCAACGCACTGTTTACCGAGATCATGGAGGAGCTGAGCAAGCAGACCGGCGTACCTTTTACCCTGCACCCTTCCCTGCAGGAAGAAAAAGCCACATTTTTTGTCACCAATCAACCAGCCCAACAGGTGCTTGCGAAATGGATGAGCCTGTTTGGTCTCAAGTGTGAGCCGCAGGGAGAAGGCTACCAGCTGCTTCCTGACCCCGCCCTTCGCCAGCAAGAAGAGGCAGCGGTAGAGTGGGAACGGCGCATGATACGACTGGAAGCCGAGAAGACCCTGCGCACCTGGTCGCAACTGATTCGGGACGACTTTGCCGTCTACGCCAGGCGGGCATCGGACATCGAGGAGGAGATGGACAAACTGCAACAGGAGAAACCACCCAGCTGGCAAGACCGTCGCGCTGCACTCGCAGAGCAGTTCGCGCAAGTACGGGAGGTTGCTGAATGGCATCGCTATCTGGCAGGATGGCTGTATCGCCGGTTTTCCTCCACCATCTGGCGCGAGCTGCGTCACGGTGAAACCGTCTGGTTCTCTACAGCGCAAGAGCCCGGCACGCTTCCGTTGCCACCCGATGCCCTGCGATGGCAGGCCCATCCTGCAGATACCATCCCGCGATCGATGCTGTTCGGCATTCGTCTGGACGAAGCGCGGCGGGAGCTGGTGTTCTATGCCTTCACTCAACCTGGCGACGACACCGCCGAGCCGACGGCGACGGTATACACGCACCCCGTTTCGCCTGACCACGAACAGAAACCCTCCGTGCAACAACGCTGGGAAAGATGGCAGGCACCTCCAGAAGAGTTCAGTAGATTCCGTCGCAGGATTGAGAACAAGACCCCTTCGCCTGCACCACCTCCAGGGCAGTCCACCGCCGCTGATTCGCTGCGCTGGATAGCACAACACGCGCAGATGAACGTCATCGCCGACGCCTTTCGCGTACCTGTGCGCCTCGTGGTGGAAGGCGACACGCTGGCAGAATGGCTCGGTCGCTTTACACTACAAGAGCCTGGCTATCTGCGCGTCGAGGGAGACTGGCTTCTTTTTCGGCACGCACGCTACTGGCAACTGAGACGCAGCGAACTCCCTGAGAAACTGGTGCGCCAGATGGAACAGAAGTGGGCAACGGAGGGGCTGAGTCTGGATGATTATGCTGCTCTCGCCGCGCAGCTGACGCCGGAAGGTATTCTGCGTCTCAAGGAAAGCCATGGCTACTCTTTCCAGTTTGACCCCACTCCCCTGCGAGATGCCGCGCTCGCTCTGCGCTTCTGGGCAAGCCTGACCGCAGGACAGAAGGAAGCCGCTCTTCGGCGTCAGCCCATTGCCTACCACAGTCTGACCCCTGTTCAGCAGACCCTGTTTCAGGAAGCCATGCTGGCGAAACTCCACGAAACGCTGCAACCGCTCCTTCTCGACTACCTCACCAGACGCGACCTGCACTCCGAGCTCGCCTTTGTGGTGGAACGCTGGCGCGAAGGCACCTACACGCTTGAAGGCGAGAGAGTATCCATCGCTGCCGAAAGCGCGGAGGAGCTGGAACAGCAACGCCACCTGGTGCCCGACGCACCAACCACAATCGGACAATCCCTGAGAGGGCAGATCGTTTTCTCCTTTGGTATGGACTGGCAGAGGTCGGTGCAGTACCACATTTCGGTGCGTGAAAAATCTTTTTCACTTTCTTCTCAGGAGCAGGAAAAGCAGGAATCTTTCGCGAAGGTTCTACTCAGAAAATAGTATCGTTTTGCCAGAGATACTATAGTTATTCTGTATATTTAGAGTAATAAACCGAGCACACAGGATGGGCCTGTGAGATGTGGGCACAGTTTGCACCATAACTCTTTGTTCTCGGGAGGAGATTCCGGTGAACACTCAAAGACGTTGGCTCTGTTTGAGCGCAGCAGCCCTCGCTTTGCTGGCAACGGTGACCGTTGTGGCGGGGAGAGAGCCACAAAAGGAACCTCCCTATCCGCAGAGCCTGTTCGCCAAAGCGACGCCCGATGATTATATGGGCGATAAGGACTGCACCGAAGCGGGATGCCACTATCCCCACGCCGACAACTTTAGCCGCTCGCCGCACGCACCGTTCATGCGCGACCCGAAGCTACCCATCGACAAGCGAGGATGCGAAGGCTGTCACGGTCCCGCAAACCCGCACCTGGAGGACCCACAGAAGATTTTCAGTTACAGCGACTCCAAACCCGCAGATATTGCAGCAATGTGTTTGCGTTGCCACGCTGACACCATGCGCCTCTCACAGTGGCATCGCACCCAGCACGGCAAGGCGGACGTCGCCTGCACCGCCTGTCATCAAATCCACTGGGAACCGCACAAAGAGCCTCCGGCGCGTGGGTTAATCAACCTGGGAAGCCTGCGCGCGCCGCAAACGGAGAAGGAACCACAACCGCGACGCCTGCTGAAGTTCGACGACCCCATCCTGTGCAGTCAGTGCCATCAGCGCGAAGCCAACGAGTTCCGCCTGAATTTCCACCATCCGGTGCCGGAGCGCAGGCTGGAGTGCGGCGATTGTCACGAGGCACACCCCAGCAAAGCGGCGCAGAAGCGGTTCCGCCCCATCAAGGAGATGTGCGTGAGCTGTCACCCCGATAAGGCGGGCCCATTTGCCTTCGAGCATGACCCCGTCGCGGGATGGAGCGGACAGGGTTGTACCGAGTGCCACCGTCCACACGGTTCGCCCAACCCCAAACTGCTCACTGCTTCCTCGCGGGGTCTGTGCAGTCAATGCCACACCGACAAAGCGGCAACGCACTATCCGGGGCGCAGCTGCTGGATGGCAGGCTGTCACGCGGCGATACATGGCTCCAATTCCGACGCACTGTTGCGTCGCCCGTAGGGGAGGTTGAGCGATGAAACGGACGTGTCGAAAGGGTTTGCAATGGCTATGCAGGTGTCTGGCTCTGGGTGTGGCGGTGCTGCTGCTTGCTGTGCACACGCCAGTACAGGCGCAGGTCACCCCGCCATCGGAGCAAGAAACCGCCGTCCCGCCCGAATCTCCCGAACAACCCCTGCCACCGCCTCCCAAGCACCTCACCGTCGACTTTGGCTGGTCGTTCTGGAATGAGGACGGCAACGCGAAGAAGTTCCGTCAATACGCCACGCCGCCCAACAGCCGCTTCCTGCGTGAGCTGCGTTACATTTCGCCCTTCTGGCGGAATGGAGATAACATACGCCTGCAACTGTGGAGCCCCACAGAGGATGACTATCGGTTAGAAGCCAATCTTTCCTTCCGCTTCGGCAGCACGCGCATCGAAGGCTGGACGACGCGCAACCGCTTCCTGACGCCAACGCCCGCCTCTCTGCCAATCAGTGAGCGCAGCGTCACCGAAGCCTTTTTCAAGCAGTCGCTGACGCCCGATTTCTCGGTGTTTGTGCGATACCGCCAGGATGGGCAAAACCACTATGTGGACATCCCCCGCGCGCCGCTGCTGCAGAACGTTCGCTACTGGGACGCCGTCGCGGAAGGGCAGCTGGGAAACGGGCAGATAAGCATCGGCTATACCGATTGGCGCTACTTTGACCGTACCGATACCTTCCCCGACACGGGGATGGAGCGCTGGCACGCCCGATACCTTTGGGAGCTGAACCCCAGACTGGCGGTGGAAGGAAGCGTCGCGCGGATGGAACTGAGACAGCAAAACCGCCCGTCCAGCCGAATGGAAACCTGGAACATGAGCACGGATTGGGTACTCAGTAACAGCACAGAGCTCGCCCTGAGCTTCCGCCGAGACCAGATGACGCTGCCAGTGGTGCAAAACGCCTACGTCCGCGAACGCCGTCAGAGCCAGGCGCTGCTGATACACCGCTGGAACCGCTGGAATCTGCAGTTCGGTGTGCGCCAGCGTGAAGCAGAACGCATACGGGCAGACCAGACCTTCGTGGATGTGCCACGCTGGTGGACGGTGGAGGGGAGGTTATGGGGGCGACTGAACAGGCAGCTGCGCCTCACCGTGCGCGGTTTTACCGAATACCTGAACGACCCACCTGTCGTCGTGGGGACGGACACACGCTCCCTCTTCTGGGACGAGCGGCGGTTCGCTCAGGTGAAGCTGGATGGCGGCACTCCCCTGTTCAACGGCTACATCAGCTATAACTACCGCCAGTGGACGAACGATGCGCGATCGGTGGCGTTGAACCTGACCGGCTTCACCTTAGGGGGTACCTACACGCCCAATGACAGGCTGAGCGTGTTTGCGGAATACTCCACCGAGGCGTGGGGTGCCAGAAGCGAAATTACCACCTTCCCCACTCTCGAAAACTTCTTCCCCAACAGCCGGGTGGGAACCATTGGGCTGAATTGGACTATCGACGCGCGCACGCAACTCAGCCTGACCTACACCAACTTCGTGACCGATAACGACAACCCCCTGTTGCTACGGGATGGGAACACTGAAGGCAGGTTCTTGACGGCGAACCTCACCTATCTCTTGCCGTCGGATTACCAGCTCACTCTAACCATTGCCCCATGGGTCTACCGCGATGAGGTAGACCGATGGATGGATTACGATACGCAACTGGTGATGCTGTCCCTTAGTGGACGCTTCTAAACGCGAGCGTGTAATGGAAGGAGGACGCAACCATGAAAAGACTAAAGGCGTTCGGGGCGGTGACCCTCACCGTCGCTGTCGTTGCTTCCGTCGGGATGTTGCAGGGATGCGGAGGCGAGAGCAGAACGGAGCCTACCCTCTCTATCGAGGAAACGTTCCGCACCAGCCTGCACGCCACGCGGTTGGGGAAGGCGACCTGGTATAGCAGGGCGAACGGCGGCTTTGAAGCGTTGACGAATGTGTCTATCTCGCAGATGGCGTGTATGAAGTGCCACCCGGGTACCAAAGCAGATGGCACACCCATCGACACGGCGACCTACCAGCCCGGTTGTGATGACTGCCACTCTTCCCCGGGCTCTTCGGTCAGCGACCAGACCTGCCTCAAGTGCCATAGCCGGCAGATGCGAGAGATGCAGTTCTACAGCGACGTCCACCGTCAACAGGGATTTCGCTGCATGAGCTGCCACACGCTGGAGGATGTGCATGGCGACGGCAAGCAGTATGCATCGTGGCTGGAACCCGGAGCAGTGAAGGTAAAGTGTGAAACCTGCCACACCAGGGTGGAGAGCAATCCCGCACACAACGTCCATAACAGGAGCGTGGACTGCGTTGCGTGCCACACACAGTCGGTGGTTTCGTGTTACAACTGCCACCTGCCCAGCGAGATCCAGGCGGACAGAAAACGCCCCCATGGGTTGATTCGCGACTACCTGCTGTTGCTGAGGCGGAAGGAAACAGGCAAGGTGTACACCGGAAGCATCATGACCCTGAACTACAACGACAAAACCTTCCTGGCAGTGGCTCCCTACCGGGCACATACCATTGCGAAAAACGCCCGCAAGTGCGAAGATTGCCACGACAACGCCGCCATCCGCGAATACAATGAGACCGGCAAAATCGTGGTGACCAGGTGGGATGGCTCCAAAGTGGTGAACAAGAAGGGCGTCATCCCCGTGCCGCCGGACTGGCAAACAGCGTTCCAGCTGGACTTTGTGGATTACACGGGTGACCCCGCTTCACCCACGACCGACCCCACCAAGTGGGTTTTCTTGAAAACAGGGGCCGATGGCAAGCAGATGCTGTACGCCGAACCGCTGACAGCACAGCAGATGCAGAAGCTGTCTCAACCGTACACATCACCATGAACAGTGTGTACCAAAAGGAGGTAGGCGATATGCACCGAAAACGCACTTTTTGGCTGGCGTCGGTGACGCTGGCAGTAGTAACAGCGGTGTTTGTGCTGGAGGGATGCGGGGGCGGAGGCGGTCCGCTAACACCGCCGACGAATGGAGGCACCCCCTCGCCAACCACGCGCTTCACCGAGCTGCTACCGCCTGCGCAGAAGGACGCCACCTACGTGGGCACGCAACAGTGCCTCGGCTGCCATGGTGCCGGACACCGGCAGGCAGGAGCCGAACCTGTGGCCGTCGCATGGCAGAAGACCAAGCACGCCCAGGTCAACGTGGGCTGCGAGCAGTGCCATGGACCGGGTAGCAAACACGTACAAGAGCCCGTCAAGGACAACATCCTCACCTATCCGAACGTGGCGAGCTCGGAGGTGTGCGCCCAGTGTCATGGTACCGTCGCAGCGCATTATGAGCAGTCGGGACATGCGGGGGCAGTGGAACCAGTCGTGCAGATGGCAGAAAACAACCCAAACGTGTACGGAAAGAACTGCTTCCGCTGCCACAGCGCGCCGTTCCGCAACCAGATGGTGGATAACCCGGTCACATACGGTCAGTCGCGCGACGCCATCGACGGTGCTATCCAGGCGATGAGTGCCGACTCCATCGCGAAGATTGCGCGTGCGACCCGCGAGAGTGCCTCCTGCGTTTCCTGCCACGACCCGCATCGCATCACGGGCAACCTCAGCTGGCAGGGCAAGGAGCTGCAGCTACGCCACGCCGTGCTGAACACCGACACGACAGACATCGCCCCCGGCACGCCGGTTAAACAGCACACGACGGTTAACCAAATCTGCGGGTCGTGCCATAACGGTCGCGGTGGGAACCCGTCTGACACCGCGCTGAACACAGGTACCGCTCGGGTCAACTTCCACTACAGCAATCAGTACAACATGCTGATGGGCATCACTGGGGTGGAAGAGCAACCGGGTCCCATCACGCGATACACTGCCCATGCCACTGCGCCCGGACAATGCACGCATTGTCACATGGGCAACTCGCGCCATACGTTTACGGTCAGCTACGATACCGGCTGCACGCCCTGCCATACCGCTGCCGACGCTGCCGCACGCACGCAGGTCACCAAGAGCCAGACCGAGCAGGCACTGCTGGCACTGCGGTCGCGGTTGCGCACGTGGGCGCAACAGACTTTTGGAGACCCTGACCTGTGGAACTACACCGCCTATATTCAGGAACTGGGTAAAACGCCACCGCCGCAGGCACAGGTACCTATCGAGGTCAAGCGCGCCCGCCACAACTACTACTTCATCCTGAACGACAAGAGCCTGGGCGTGCATAACCCAGCCTACACCCGCTACCTGCTGGAGGTGGCGAATGCCAATCTGGACAGGCTGGGGGTCGGCGCGGCGTCGCGGGCAGCGGTGAGCCTCTCGCCGGCGCAGCGACGCGGCATCCTCGAGGCTGACCTGCAACAGCAGAGAAGGGCAGCACGAAACGCGGTAGACTAGGGGGCTAAGGGACGGGGCAGGTATCTGCCCCGTCCTTTACACTTTGAACAGCAGGTCTATCAGTCGCCAGCCTTCGTCGATGCGCAGTTTCGCCTCCTCCACTGCGCTCTCGTCGAAGGTCAACAGGCTGTCGCGAGAGAGGTCTTCGCGCGAATCGTACAGCATGAAAGGCACTGCGCCAGCGCGATGGGTGCGGATGGTGACAGGGGTAGCGTGGTCGGGCAGCACCAGCATTCGGTAGTCGTGTTCCTTTAAGCCATCCACCAGCTGCGCGACGATGTGTTCGTCGATCTGTTCCATCGCCCACGCCTTCGCCTCGGGGTCGCCCTGATGTCCCGCTTCGTCTGGCGCTTCCACGTGGATGAAAACGAAATCGTGTTTTTCCAGCATCCGCAGCGCGGCGGCGCCGATGGCGCGGTAGTCGGTGTGCAGGTAACCGGTAGCACCCGGCACGTTGGGCACCTCCAGTCCCGCCGCCCGTCCGATGCCTTTGACCAAATCTACCTCTGCAACCACCGCTCCGGTTAAACCGCGCTGCAACGAGAAAGCCGGGAGTTTGGGAGCAAGCCCCTGCCCCCACGGCCATATCATGTTGGCAGGCATTTTGCCTTCGTCGCGGCGACGACGGTTAATTGGGTGGTCATCTAGCAGATTGAGCGAGTCCTCGATCAGTCGGCGCAGTTTTTGCTCGCCTTCCCCTTGCGGTAGATGCTTCTGCCAGGGTTCACCCACGATGTCATGGGGCGGCGTGCAACGTATCTCCGCGGGTCCCTCGTGCCACACCATCACATGCCGATAGCCCACGCCGGGGAAGAACCGCCAGTAGCGTGTGCCCAGCTTTTCGTCCACCAGACGGATAAGGGGATGCGCTTCCTCGTTGCTGATGTTGCCCGCGCTGTGGTCCAGGATACGCTCCCCATCGGTGCTAATGAGAGAGCAGCGGAAGGCAACGTCCTCGCCTTCCAGCGATATGCCCATCGCCAGTGCTTCCAGCGGTCCCCTGCCCGTGTAGTAGCGGCGCGGGTCGTAACCGAGTATAGCCATATTGGCGACATCGCTTCCGGGGTACATGTCTGGCGGCACTGTCCACACCGCTCCAATCAATGCACGCTTTGCCAGGGCGTCCAGATATGGCGTGTGGGCACGCATCTTGGGCGTCTTGCCGTTCCACTCGGGCAATGGGTCATCCGCAAAACCATCTGGCACCAGCAGCACGTACTTCATGGGCAAAGGGCATCTTCCTCCTTATATCCCGTGATCGCCAGGGTGTCCATGCTCGTTCAGCCACTCCAGCATCTCGCGGATGCTTCCTGTTGCCAGCGCGATACACGTATCCGCGCCGCCATAGTACAGGTTGATGGTATCTCCGTCATCTTCGATAGTGTACCCGCAAGGGAACACCACATTGGCCACGTCGCCTTCGCGCTCATAAGGCTCCTCGGGACCGAACATCCACTCGTCGCTGCGAAGGATGCACCGTTCGGGCGTGTTCAGGTCGAACAGCGCGAGCCCCAGCCGGTACAGACTGCCGCTGGCGGTCTGGCGCACGCCGTGATACAGCATCAACCAGCCCTCTGGCGTCTCGATAACGGGTGGGGAAAGCCCTATCTTGTTGGCATCCCACCATGCCCCGCGTCTCGCCTGCAAAATCATCTTGTGGCTGCCCCAGTGACGCAGGTCAGGCGAGTAGGAAATCCAGATGTGTGCTCCCTGTGCAGTTACCGGGCGGTGAATCAGCGCCCAGTGCCCTCCGATACGCCGGGGAAGCAGGGCGGCATCTTTGTCCTCGGGGGGCATAATCACCCCGAGTCGTTCGAAGTGCCGGAAGTCCTCCGTCAGCGCGAGGGAAACGCCCGGTCCACCACGCGAGTAAGACGTATAGGTCACCGCGTATTTACCCAGCTCGGGCACATAGACGATGCGCGGGTCCTCGATGCCCCAAATCTCTTCCGGATGGTTGTCAGGGTCGGGAAGCAACGTCGGGCAAGGGTCGATATCCCAGCAATCCACCCCGTTGCGGGAGCGCGCCGCACAAAAGTGGGAGATGCCTCGCCTGTCTTCCACCCGGCACAGCAATAGCGTTGTGCCGTCGGGGAGCTTTGTCGCACCCGCGTTGAACACGGTGTTAATCGCGTACGGCCAGTCCGCAGCGGTCAATATCGGGTTGCCCGCATAACGGTGCAACAGCTGCTGGTGATGATTGTTACGCCTGACCTCACTCATGGTTCCACCTGTTCATGCAAAATCTGATTTCCTGACAGTACTATCGGTAAAACATCGACGCTCTCTAGGAAGTTCAAGCGTATAGTATGATACCCTGCCAATCGCGAAGATACCAGAGTTACGCAGGCGGTGTCACCTGCCCCTCCAGCCACCCCAGCAGGCGCAGAGTCCAACGCTTGTCCAGTCCGTCGTTGCGCACCGGGCATTGTGGAGAATGCAGGCAGCTGGGACAGCCCTCGGCACAGGCACATTCGCGCACCAGCGACACTGCCATCCGTACCAGCGTCTCCAGATCCTCGTACGCGCCCTTGCTGATGCCCGTGCCGCCCGGACTGGTATCGTAAACAAATATCGCGCTCTGCCCAAGCGAAGGATAGAGCCAGCTGAAATGGCTGCCTATGTCCATGCGTTCGCAACCACAGGTCAGGGGCACTACCGCCTGCAGGGAGTGCTCCACCCCATGCAGAGCCATCATCCAGTCGGCGGAGGTGGAAAGGATGCTTCGGTCTGTGTGACGAAGCAGCTGGGCGAGTGCATCGATCTCTTTCGGCTCGCGTGGTCGCGCTGTCCAGTCAGCGGATCTGGCAATCTGCAGCAGGTCAAACGCCAGCCAAGTGCCTTCGGTATCATAGGACTGTTCTGGCATCAGCATCTGCTGCACATCGATGGTCTCTCCGCTGCGCAGGTGCTTGCGCCGATAGCCCACCACCTGCTCGGTGACGCGCACGTCACCGAAGCCAGCCTTCGCTGCTCCTATCTCTCGTGTGGCGCGCGTGCGCAGAATCTGGAGATCCACGTACAGCATCGGCTCGGTATAATAGTCCACCTCCACGGGCACAGCCTCCGCCACACGCTGCACATCGTCCAGGCTTTCGATGAAATAGCTCTCGCCCTGATGCAGGTAGATGGCGCCGGGATGTACAGTCCGATAGGCGCGTTCCATCTCCACTCGCCCTAGCTCCATGCCCGTCTCCCCGTCACGGATGACAACCACCTCCCCCGACGCGGTGCGTATCGAGACCTCCGCTGCCGGATAGCCTCCGCCAAAGTAGTACCATCGCCCTTCTCGTGCGCCCAGTTTACCTGCGTCCATCAACCCGGCAATCGCGCTCATGCACGTTTCGGCATCTCCGAAAAGCGTGTAGTCCTCCGGCTCCAGCGGCTTCTCGTGCGCCGCACAACACAGATGGTCGCGCAAAATGGGATGGTTCGTGGGGTTCAGACGCACTTTTTCCACCGGCTGCCCAAAGAGGTACTCCGGATGGCGCATGAGATACTGGTCCAGCGGGTCATCCTGTGCCACGAGAATAATCAGCGCCTCGCGGTCGCGCCGCCCGGCTCTGCCCGCCTGCTGCCACATACTGGTGATGCTGCCCGGATAGCCTGCCATCACCACCACGTCCAGCCCACCGATATCCACCCCCAGTTCCAGCGCGTTGGTGCTGACCACCCCCAGCAGTTCGCCACTGAACAGCCGCCTCTCGATATCGCGTCGCTGCTCGGGGGTATACCCCGCGCGATAAGACATCAGTCGCTCTTTCAGCTCCGGGTTGCGGCGGTCTGCCAGCTCGCAGGCGTAGCGCAGTATCAGTTCTGTGGTTATCCTGGCTTTGGCAAACACCAGTGTGCTCCATCCCGCCTCCGCCAGCGCGGTCATTATCGCTGCAGATTCCACATTGGTGCTGAGCCGCTCGAAGTTCTGTCCAATGATGGGAGGGTTCCACAGCACGAAGTAGCGTTGCGGGCGGGGCGCGCCATCTTCCTGGATGAGCGTGCAGGGCAACCCCGTAAGGGTCTGCGCGGTCTCCAGCGGGTTGCCCACCGTTGCGGAGGTCAGGATGAATTGCGGGCGCGCCCCGTAGAACTCCGCCAGCCGGCGTAATCGCCTCAGAATCAGTGCGACATGCGAGCCAAACACGCCGCGGTAGGCGTGCATTTCGTCCACTACGACGTAGCGCAGCTTGCGCAGGAAACTCGCCCATGCAGAGTGATTGGGCAGGATGCCCACATGAAGCATATCGGGATTCGTGAGGATGATGTGTGAGCCGCGCCGAATGGAGGCGCGCTCCGGCTGCGGGGTATCGCCGTCGTACACTCCAAAGCGCACCTGAGGAAACAGCCCTAGCTCGTTCAACTTTTCCTGCTGGTCGCGGGCGAGCGCCTTCGTCGGAAACAGGTAAAAGGCGGCGGTATACGGGTTGGTCAGGATGCTTTCCAGCACGGGCAGGTTGTAGCACAGCGTTTTGCCGGAGGCGGTACCGCTGACCACCACGACGTTCTCGCCGCGTCGTGCCGCCTCCAGCGCCTGCGCCTGATGGCTGTACAGCACCCCCACACCCCGCCGGCGCAATGCCTGCTCCAGTACCTGGGGCAAGGGGCTGCTGATCGTGCCGGTGCGCCCGGCGGTCGCCTCCAGCAGATGCACATGCACCACCCGCTTGCGCACCTCTTCGTTCTGCAGAAACATATACACGTATTCCGCCAGCCGCATCGCCGTAGCCCCTTCCGCATGCAGACATCAGTCTGCCGGAACCGCTACCACCGTCTGAAACCCGGATACGGCGCACGGATGGTATACACAGCGTTGGTCTCGGTTTCGGTGATGTATAACGTCCGGTTATCCTTGCCGCCGAACTCCACGTTGGTAGGGTTCTGTCCGCCTGCGGGATAGCTGCGCCACAGTTTGCCGTTCGGGCTGACCACCAGTATTTTGCCTGCCCCAAACTGCGCAATCCACAGGTTGCCGCGCGAGTCAAAGCGCATACCGTCGGGTCCGCCGGGGGGAGGCAGGTTGATAAACACCTCCATCTCGCCCAACGTGCCGTCCGGGCGTATCTGCCAGCGCAAGATGCGGTTGCGCGGCGACTCCGCCACGTACAACCACTTCTCGTCGCGGCTCAGTGCGATGCCGTTAGGGAACTGCAAGCCTTCCGCCAGCCGCTGTACCCTGCCATCGGCATTGCGCCGGTACACCGCACCGATGGGTCTGTCCCAAGAGCCTGCGGGGTCGGTAAAATACAGGTTGCCTTTCGAGTCAAAGCAGAGGTCGTTCGGCCCCAGGAAGGGTTTGCCCTCGCACTCCTCCGCCATGACTTCCGGCTTGCCGCTACGGTCATAGCGTACAATCGCCTTGCGCTTGTAGTCGCACACCCACAACGTGCCATCCTTTGCAAAGGTAGAGCCGTTGCCGCTGCCGGGTGCTTTGGCGAATACCTCCACCCTGCCATCGGGGTAAACACGGTGGATGTTGTCACTCTGGCAGTTCACCAAGTAGAGGTAACCCGTACTGCGTTCGTACGCTGGCCCCTCACAGAATTGAAAGCCTTCCGCCAGTTTGACCGGTTCTCCTGTCGTCTGCGCCATCACAATGCCTCCTGCGAACAAAATCGTGAACATCCGCATGTTCCATCACCTCTTTCCGTGAAAAATATAGTTCGCTGTGTCCAGCAGGTTCGCCTGCACTCGGAGGCGAGTATGGGATATAATAAAGCTGCACATGGACCCGAAGTCTCGAGGAGGAGTGACCATGTTACCCCCTTTCAAGAATGAGCCGGTGGTGAACTTCAACGAGGAGGTTCACCGCCAGAGAATGCTGGAAGCCCTTCGTAAGGTGGAAAGCGAACTCGGCAAAGAGTATCCCCTCATCATCGGATGCGACGAAGTAAAGACTCCCGAAACCTTTATCTCCATCAACCCCGCCCGACCCTCGCAGATGATTGGGCGCTTCGCCAAAGCCACGCCTGACCTGGCAGATAGGGCAGTGCGTGTAGCGTATGATACCTTCCGCACCTGGAGCCGCGTGCCTTATGATGAGCGCGCCCGTTACCTGCTGAAGGCGGCGGCAATCATGCGCCGGCGCATCTACGAGATGGCGGCGTGGATGGTTTATGAAGTGAGCAAGTCGTGGGTAGAGGCGTATGCCGATGTCGCCGAGGCGATTGACTTCATGGAGTTCTACGCCCGCGAGATGATGCGCCTCGGTCCGCCGCAGCCGGTCGTGGACTATCCGGGCGAGGAGAACGAGTTGCGCTACATCCCGCTGGGCGTGGGTGCGGTGATACCCCCCTGGAATTTCCCACTCGCCATCCTGACGGGCATGACCACTGCCGCCATCGTGACGGGCAACACGGTCGTGCTGAAGCCGGCGTCCGCGTCTCCCACCATTGCCGCGAAGTTCATGGAGGTGATGCGGGAAGCGAGCCTGCCCGCCGGCGTTATCAACTTCCTGCCCGGACCTGGCAGCAGTGTGGGAGACGTGCTGGTTACGCACCCGCTCACCCGATTCATCGCCTTCACCGGCTCCAAAGAGGTGGGGTTGCGCATCCATGAGCTGGCGGCAAAGCCCCAGCCCGGTCAAATCTGGCTGAAACGCACCATTCTGGAGATGGGCGGTAAAGACTGTATCATTATCGACGAAGATGCCGACCTCGAATCGGCGTTGGAGGGCGTTAACTGGTCTGCCTTCGGCTTTCAGGGACAGAAGTGCTCCGCCTGCTCGCGACTGGTGATTCACGAGGTGGTATACGACCGATTCTTGGAGATGGTGGTGGAACGCGCGAAACAGAACACCGTCGGTGACCCGGTAGACGGTCGCAACTTCATGGGGGCGGTTATCGACGAAGCTGCTCTGCGCAAGATACTGGGCTATATCGACATCGGTCGCACTGAGGGCAGGTTGGTGCTCGGCGGAGAGCGTCTGCCCGGCGATGGTTACTTCCTGCCTCCCACCATCTTTGCCGACGTGGACCCCAACGCGCGAATCGCTCAGGAGGAGATTTTCGGGCCGGTGCTGGCAGTAATCAAGGCACGCGACTTCGACCACGCGCTGCAAATCGCGAATGGTACGGAGTATGGGCTGACCGGCGGCGTCTATTCGAACAATCGCCGACATCTGGAGCGCGCCCGGCATGAGTTCCACGTAGGGAACCTCTACTTCAACCGCAAGATTACCGGCGCGCTGGTGGGCGTGCAGCCCTTTGGCGGCTTCAACATGTCTGGCACCGACTCGAAAGCGGGCGGAAGCGACTACCTGCTGCTGTTCATGCAGGCGAAGTCCATCAGCGAGCGATGGTAGCGAACCCCTTGCCCCGCCCGCTCGTCGGGCGGGGCAGGAAAACACGTTTGCCAACGCTAAACCTGCAGAAAAACGAGAGGGCTGACAGGATGCAATATCGTCGTTTTGGCAGGACCAATCTGCGTATCTCGGTGCTTACGTTCGGGGCAATGCGTATCCCCTTTGGTGAACTGTCACCGAAAGAGCGCGCCCGCGCCGAGCAAAATGCCTTCCTCACCATGAAACGCGCGCTGGAAGTGGGTGTCAATCACTTCGAAACCGCGCGAGGCTACGGCAACAGCGAGCATCTTATCGGCATGTGGCTGCCGCATCTGCCAGTGAAGCGAGAGGAGCTCATTATCACTACCAAGATCGCACCCACCCCTGCTGCCGACGAGATGCGCCGCTACATCGACGAGTCCTGCCAGCGAATGGGCATTGACTACATCGACAACCTGGACCTCCACGGCATCAATAACTACGAGCTGTTGGAGATGTCGGTGCGCAAGGGCGGCTGTCTGGACGGCATCCGCCGGGCGATGCAGGAGGGTATCGTGCGCCATCTGGGTTTCTCCACCCACGCCCCGCTGGAGGTGATTCTGGATACCATGCGCACCGGCGAGTTCGAGTCGGTAAACCTGCACTACTATTACTTCAACCAGCGCAATTACCCGGCAATTCGCCTGGCGGAAGAGCTGGACATGGGCGTGCTGATTATCTCACCCACCGATAAGGGCGGTCAGTTACACATCGCTCCGGAAAAGCTCCGGCAGGTAACAGCGCCTTACACGCCCATCGAAATCAACCAGCGGTTCCTGCTCAGTGACCCCGCCGTGACCACCCTCACCGTCGGCGCAGGTAAGCCGGAGGAGTGGGACGCCCACCTGCGGATGGCAGACCGTGTGGAGCCGCTGAACCCAGAGGAACAAGCCATCCTGCAGCGCATGGACGAAACCATGAAGCGGGAGCTGGGCCATACCTACTGCTCCTACTGCTTTGAGTGCCTGCCCTGCCCGGAGGACATCCATATCCCCGAGGTGTTGCGCCTGCGCAACATGGCGAAGGCGTTCGATATGGTGGAGTTCGGCAAGTTCCGCTATAACCTTTTCGGTAACGGCGGGCACTGGTTTCCCGGTGTGCAGGCGGACGCGTGTACCGACTGCGGAGACTGCCTGCCCCGGTGTCCGCTAAAGCTGAACATCCCCGCGCTCCTGCGCGAGACACACGAACTGCTCACCGGCGCGCCGGTGAAACGACTGTGGCGGTAAAACAGTTAACCACGAAAAAGCCACTGCAATACCGTCACGAGTCCGATTGCCGCAAGGAGAAGCATAGCAGCTATCCCCGCGACACAACCCCACGGCAGAACCTGTTCTTTCCAACCACCCGTGCGACAGTAGGCTGGCTGTTTGGAGAAGTCGGGATAGCATCCATGCTTCCGCTCGCAATCTCTCTGTAACCCGAGCAGCTTCTCGCGGGCATACGGAGGCATACTTGCCGCGTCGCCTCGAAACTTTAGACGCTGCAGCATGTGCAAAGGGTCACGTCCGCAGAATCGCTCGAACTCCGCCTGGGCTTCCCGAATCTTGTCGCTCGCCGGCTCTTCCAAATACCAGTAGCAACCAGCCATGGCAGGGAACCGAAGCTGCCAGTACACTTCTGCGAGTCGGGCGCGAAGAGACAGGTCGTTAGGGTATTGCCATATAAGCCCATGCAAGCGATCGCGCGCCCTGCCGAGATTGCCAGCCTCGATGTCTGTTTGCACCCGCTGTAGCGCGTCTTCTTTCGCCATATCGCCTTCAGATAAGCCCCATCTCCTTACCTACTTTGGCGAAGGCTTCCAGCGCGTCGTCCAAATCCTTGCGGGTATGTACCGCGGAAGGCATGGTGCGAATCCGCGCTTTCCCTCTGGGCACGGTGGGATACACGATACCCAGTGCGAAGACACCCTCCTCGAACAGCCGCTGCTGCATCCGTTGCGCCTTCTCCTCCTCGCCGATGTAGACGGGCGTGATGGGCGTTTCGCTACCCATCGTGTCGAAGCCCAGCTTCCGCAGGTTCTCCTTCCAGTAGCGAGTATTCTCCCAGAGACGCTTCATCGGCTCGGGGTCGGTCATCAGGATATCCACTGCGGCGATGAGCGCGGCTACCACTGCCGGAGGATGTGCCGTGCTGAACAGATACGGTCGCCCGCGGTTGATTAACCATTCCTTCAGCAGGCGCGACCCCGCGATATACCCGCCGATCACGCCGAACGCCTTGGAGAGCGTGCCCAGCTGGATATCCACCCGTCCATACAGCCCGAAATGGGAGGTGGTACCCGAACCGTGTTCGCCCAGTACGCCGCTGGCGTGGGCATCGTCCACCATCACGAGCGCATCGTACTTCTCCGCCAGCGCCACGATGTCCGGCAGCGGCGCGATGTCGCCATCCATGCTGAACACGCCATCGGTGATAATCATGCGCTTCTTGAAGTGCCCACACCGCTTCAGAATCTCTTCGAGGTGGTTCATATCCTTGTGCCGGTACACATAACCTTCGCTCTTTTTGTAGGCGGCACCGCTCAGACGCACTCCGTCGATGATGCTGGCGTGGTTCAGCTCATCGGAAATAATCACATCGCCCTCCTGCATCACCGCCGGAATGGTTCCCGAATTGGCGGCAAAGCCCGACTGGAACACCAGCACCGCTTCGGTCTTTTTGAACTCGGCAAGCTTCTGTTCCAGCTCATCGTGGATACTCATCGTACCGCCGATCCAGCGTACCGCTCCTGCGCCAACGCCCCACTTCTCAATCGCCTCGATAGCCGCCTGTTTCATGCGCGGATGTGTGCAAAGCCCCAAATAGTTATTGGAGGACATGTTCACGACCTCTTTGCCGTTGAGCACCACACGTCCTCCGGGCGCGCTCTGCAGGATGGGCGGTACTTTATAAAGATGCTGGCGCTTCAGCTCGTCCAGCTGCTCCTGTAGCCATCGTTGCAATGTCGCGTTCATGCTCACTATACCTCCTTCTAATCAGTACCTTATCGGAAGCAACAGCAAAAGTCAAGCGCGGAAGAGAGAAAAGAAAAACAGCGGTTGTGCTATAATGAGTGGTGGAAAACTAAAGGTTCGAGATAACGGAGATTGGGCATGGGTGATTTTCGTGAACTCATCGCAGCTTTGGAACAGCATCCAGAGTGGCGGGCAGAACTGCGCCGGTTGCTTCTCACCGACGACCTGCTGACGCTGCCTGAGACTGTCAGCCAGCTGGTTCAGGCTCAGCAGCGCACCGACGAACAAATCCGCCAGCTGACAGAGGCTCAACGCCAAACCACAGAACAAATCCAGCAACTCACCGCGCGCGTAGACGAACTGACCGCTCGGGTCGACCAGATAGCCGAAGAGCTAAAAGCGCTTGCACGGCGTATGGAGGAGCTGACTACTGTTGTGAACTCGCTTGCACAATCCCTCCAGAAGATTGGCGACGATGTCGCGAAGCTGAAGGAGTTCTTTCCGGAGGACCGCTATCACTCGCGTGCGGCGATGTACTTTAGCAAACTCATCAGGCGAACGCGCGCCATCGACCACGACGACCTTTGTCAGCTGCTGGACGACGCGCTGGATCAGGGCATTTTGACAGAGCAAGAGCGCGAGGACCTGGTACAGACCGATGTCGTGGTGCGCGGACGGCGCAGAACCGATGGTGAGGAGGTATACCTGATTGTAGAAGTTTCGTGGGGCATTGGCGTGAGCGATGTCCAGAGAGCGTCCCGAAGGGCGCACACCTTCACCAAACTCGGCTGGCACACGATGCCAGTGGTAGCGGGTGGGTGGCTAAGCGCGGATGCTCGCCAGGCTGCCCAGCAAGAAGGCGTCTTTGCGATACTGGACGGGGCGCGGGCAGTGCTGGTCGAGTGAACCTGCTGTTCGCACCATCCCACGATAAGGATAGCGAAATGGCAAGATTCAACGAAGAACTTATCGCACAGCGAATAGCAGAAATCCGGCAGGCAATGGCTCTGCTGGAGCCCTATGCGCAGATGAGCCAGCAACAGTTTCTGACAAATCGGGAAGCGGTAGACGCCGCCAAATATCGCCTGCTCATGGGCATTGAATCGTGCGCTCAGGTGTGCAGTCATCTTTTCTCGCGTTTCAAAGGACAGGCTCCCGACAGCATACCATCGTGTTTTGAGCAATTATCGGAGCTCGGAGTGGTGTCTGCGGAGTTGGCGGCGCGGCTGGTGCAGATGGCGCGTTTCCGCAACATGCTGGTTCATCGGTATCAGCTGGTGGATGACGTCCGTGTCTACCAGATTGTGCAACAGAGCATACAAGACTGGGAAGCATTTATCGACAGCGTTCAAGTGTTTGTGAAAGGGCAAAAACATGCGCCACCGTAAGAGTGCGGAGGAAAAACAACACATCTGCGAGGTTCTGCGAGAACGCCTGATGCAGTGGGAAGAGATACGTTTTGCTTACCTGTTCGGCTCGTTCCTGCTGAACGGTAGCTTCGAAGACATCGATATCGCTGTCTACGTCCACCCGGATGCGCTTCGTAACCAAGATCCGCTGCTGCTATCGTTCGACATCGCGAACGACCTCGAGCGGGCGGTACGCCTGCCGGTAGATGTGGTCCTGCTCAACAATGCCTCTTTGGGTTTGCAGTTCGAAGCGGCGCGGGGCGAACCGTTGATGGTGCGTGAGTGGGAAGAATGTGCGGACTTTGCGGAAAAAGTCACGCTGCGCTGGTGGGATACCGAGGGGTTACGCTACGCCGCGATGTGGTAAACTTCCCCCCGCTCGCAGGAGCGGGGGGTTTCGCTTCGCAGCGAGATTAGCGCTTGACGTACTGGAAGGCACGGCGTGCGCGCTTGCGACCGTATTTCTTGCGTTCTTTGACGCGCGGGTCGCGGGTGACGATGCCCAGCTGACGCAGGGTGGGACGCAGCTCCGGCTTCGCCTGAAGCAGCGCACGGGCAATACCCATCCGCACCGCGCCAGCGTGTCCGCTGATGCCGCCTCCCTTGCAATAGGCAATCACATCGAACTGCCCCTCGGTGTTGGTCACGGCGAAAGGCTGATTCACCATCGCCTCCAGCGTATACCTGCCCAGATACTCACGCGCAGGCTTGCCGTTGATGGTGATGTTGCCTGTGCCGGGCATCAGCCAGACCCGCGCGACCGCCGTCTTGCGGCGACCGGTTGCGTAGTAGCGTACCTGCTCCTGTGCCATAGTCTCCCTCACTAAACCTTAATCTCTAACGGCTTCGGCTGTTGTGCCTCGTGTGGATGCTCGGGACCGGCGTACACCTTCAGTTTGCGAATCATCGCCGCGCCCAGTTTGTTGTGCGGCAGCATACCCTTCACGGCGCGACGGATTGCTCGCTCCGGCTTCTCGGCAATCAGCTTGCCCCGCGAGACAGAACGCAAGCCGCCAGGCCACATGGTGTGCCAGTAGATGAGCTCCTCGTCCTTGTGACCGGTCAACCTCACCTTGCTGGCGTTGACCACAATCACGAAGTCGCCGGTATCCAGATGTGGCGCGAAGATGGGTTTGTGCTTACCGCGCAGTATCTTTGCCACCTCCGCCGCCAGGCGACCCAGTGGTTTATCCGTCGCATCCACCACGAACCACTCTCGTTTGATGTCTGATGGTTTGGTTGAATAGGTTTTCATTGTCATTGCCCTTTACCCGCCTGTTCGTTCGCTCCTCCGAATAGTGCTCTCGTCGTAGTTCACCCTTACCAGGCACAACCCGTGTGCCGGCACACGAAACAGGGCACGGCCTCTGGCGCTGCCTTGGAGCAGATGTTCCATTGTGTCGGGTGAACGCTTACCCAACCCGACCTCTATCAACGTGCCCACGATGGCGCGCACCATGCCCTGCAGAAAACCGTTTGCTTCGATGCGCAACCACACCAGCGGCAAGCGCATCTGCAGTTCAGCCCGGTATACCTCTCGCACCGTATTACGGTATCTTCCAGCCTCCGAGGCGAAAGCCGCAAAATCGTGCTTGCCCACAAGATACCTTGTCGCTTCTAGCATCGCCTCCACATTCAGAGGCTGACTCACGCGATAGGCATACCGCTCCATCAGCGCAGAGCGCACAGGGTGGTTCCATATCGTATAGCGATACACCCGCGAACGGGCACTGTATCGCGCATGGAAACCTTCATCGGCTTCCCACGCCCGGCGCGCGGCGACGTCCTTTGGCAGCACGCTGTTCAGTGCTGCGGGTACTCTCTCCACCGGAATACGGCATGTGGTCCGAAAATGCACCACCTGCCCGGTAGCATGTGCCCCCGCGTCTGTCCGGCTTGCGCCGATAACAGGTACCGACTCTCTGGTTATCCTTTGCACCGCCCGGCAGAGTTCCGCCTGCACGGTGCGCTTACCACGCTGTACCTGGAAACCTGCAAAGTCCGTGCCATCATATTCGATGACCACGGCAATTGTACGCATAGACAAAGCTCACTGGATGAGCTCCAGCAGCACCAGCATCGCGCCATCGCCACGACGGTTACCCAGCCGCACGATGCGCGTGTAACCACCGTTCCGGCTGGCATAACGCGGGGCGATTTCATCAAACACCCGCTTCACCAGGCTCTCGGACTTCAAGATGCGTCGAGCCAGCCGCCGCGAGTGCAGGTCGTTGCGCTTCGCAAGCGTGAGTATCTTCTCGGCAATGGAACGCACCTCTTTCGCCCGTGTATCGGTGGTGCGGATGGCTTCGTGAATAAACAACTGCTGCGTCAGCCCGTGCAACAGCGCACGACGCTGGTCGCTGGGCAGTCCCAGTTTACGATGACCAACCAGATGTCGCATAACTCACTCCTTGCTTTCTTCTTCCTCTTTCTCTTCCTTGTGCGCCTCGGCAGATGCCGCCAGTTCCTCCATCACCTGCGCCAGGTCCTCGCCGCGCAGGGTCAAACCGAGCTGCGCCAGTTTTTCCCGCACCTCGTACAGCGACCGCTTTCCGAAGTTGCGAATGCTCATCAATTCGCTCTGGGTGCGGTGCACAAGGTCGCGTACGCTGCTTATACCTGCCCTTTTCAGGCAGTTATAGGTACGCACCGAGAAATCCAGCTCTTCCACCCGCACATCTGGCACATTGGCAGGCAGCAGCACGGTCTCCGGAGACAGTGGCAACGCGGAGCTGGCATCCATGCGCACGAACATGTCCATGAACTCACGCAGAATCCGTGCGGCATCCTGCAACGCGTGCACTGGATAGATGGTACCGTTCGTCCATATCTCCAGCGTGAGCCGCTCCAGGTCGGTCTTAAAGCCAACGCGCGTGGACTCCACGATATAGTTCACCTTACGTACCGGCGAGAACATCGCACCGATAGGTATGACGCCGATGGTCTTCGCCAGAGAATCCGGCAAGGTCACCTTCTCTGGTGCCACATAGCCTCGCCCCCGCTGCACGTACAGGTCCATCCGCAGGGTTGCCCCTTCTTCGCTGATGGTCGCCAGGTACACCTCAGGGTTGGCAATCTCCACATCGTTGGGGCAGCGTACGTCTGCGCCGGTCACCATCCCCGGTCCACGTGCGTCCACGGTCAGCGTGATGACTTCGTTCGGTCTACCACCGCCCGGTGCGCGCACCGCCAGCTCCTTGATGTTCAAAATCAGCTCGGTGGTGTCTTCCTTCACACCGGGAATGGTGGAGAACTCATGAAGCACTTTTTCCACCTTGATGGCGGTGACTGCCGCGCCCGGAATAGACGACAACAGCACACGCCGCAGGGCATTGCCCAGCGTGGTAGCGAACCCCCTGTCCAGAGGTTCCACGACAAATTTGCCATAGGTGCCGCTTTGCTCGATCGATTCGATACGCGGCACAAGTAATGGTTCTGCCATCGTTCGGACTCTCTGCCTCCTTACGGCATTTTGTCCATCTCGCCCGGTCATCGGTGTTCGCTATGTGCTTTTCTCGTACTATCCGCACACCGCGAACACCAGAACGCCGTTATCGCGAGTAGAATTCGATAACCATCTGCTCTTCGACATCGGTATCAATCTGCTCACGGGTCGGACGTGCCACCACCCGTCCCGTCAGCGTTGTGGTGTCGAAGGTCAACCACTCGGGGATATGTGCTCCCCGCTTCGCGAGGTTACTGCGTATCGGTTCGGAGTCGCGCTTACCCTGCGCTACGGACACTTCGTCACCAGGACGCAGTTGGTATGAGGGAATATTCACCTTTCGCCCGTTCACCGTGAAGAAGCCATGAGAGACCAGCTGCCGCGCCTGGTCGCGAGAAACCGCCAATCCCAGCCGGTAGACCACGTTGTCCAGCCGCATTTCCAGCAGCTGCAGCAGGTTTTCTCCCGCCACGCCCGGACGTCGGATTGCCTCATCCACGTACGTGCGGAACGGGCGTTCCTCCATGCGATAAATGCGCCGCAGCTTCTGTTTCTCCCGCAACTGTTTTCCATAGTCGGTCAGTTTCTTGCTCACTGCCATGGCGCCATGCTGTCCGGGCGGCTTGCGACGGCTTTCACGCTCGATCGCGCATTTCTTGGTGTAGCACCGCTCGCCCTTGAGAAACAGCTTGACGCCCTCGCGGCGACACAAACGACACTTCGGTGATGCAATACCCATCGAATGAAACTCCTCCTGCTCCTTTACACCCGGCGTCGCTTGGGCGGACGACAGCCATTATGAGGTACCGGTGTCACGTCCTTGATGGAGAGAATGTCCAGCCCTACCGCCTGCAGGGCACGGATAGCGGTTTCACGTCCGGGTCCCGGACCCTTGACTTCCACATCTACCTTGCGCACACCGTGTTCCATTGCCTTACGGGCACAGTCCTCCGCCGCCATTTGTGCCGCGAAAGGAGTGCCCTTGCGCGCGCCTTTGAAACCCACTACGCCTGCGCTTGACCAGGCAATGACGTTGCCATTGACATCGGTAATCGCCACTATCGTGTTATTAAAGGTGGACTGGATATGCGCAACACCGTGAACAATGTTCTTCTTCGGTTTTACCTTTTGTCGCGTGGTAACGGCTTTTCTCGCCATCTCGTGATGCCTCCTCTATTACTTCTTCTTCCGTTTGGTACCCACGGTGCGGCGCGGACCTTTGCGGGTGCGCGCATTGGTTCGTGTGCGCTGACCTCGCACCGGCAGTCCACGGCGGTGTCTCAAACCACGATAGCAGCCTATCTCGATAAGACGACGAATGTTCTGCTGCACCTCACGACGCAGTTCGCCCTCTACGCGATACTCGCGGTCGATCACCTCGCGCAGACGGCTGATTTCGCCTTCCGTGAGCTGGCGCACGCGCGTCGACGGGTCAATCCCGCACTGTGCCAGTATCTTACGCGCGCTCGACAGCCCGATGCCGTAGATATACGGCAGGGCATACTCGATCTTCTTATCTCGTGGCAAGTCTACACCAGCAATGCGTGCCAACGTACTGCCTCCTTAACCCTGACGCTGCTTGTGTTTCGGGTTCTTTTTGCAGATGACCCGAACCACACCTCTGCGCCTTATGATTTTGCAATCGTTGCAGATTTTCTTCACTGATGCTCTAACCTTCATGGTCTGAACCCCTTTTCAGCCCGAATCCAAAGCCCAAACGGACACGCAAATACCTATTATACCGAAAGTCTCCCCCTTTCGGCAAGTGCTCCCCCTCCGTGTTACCGGGCGACCACGCGCTATTTGTAGCGATAGATAATCCGCCCGCGAGTCAGGTCATAGGGCGACAGTTCCACCAGCACACGGTCCCCGGGCAAGATTTTGATGAAGTGCATCCGCATCTTCCCGGAAACGTGCGCCAGCACAATGTGACCTTCCTGAATCTGCACGCGAAACATCGCGTTCGGAAGGGTCTCCACCACTGTGCCTTCTACTTGAAGCCCTTTCTCCTTCTCGACAGGCTCCTGTTTCTTAGCCATAGCCTCTATCCCCACCCGCGCAACGGGTGTGTTCTTACTCTACTGTAAGGATCAGGGGACCCTTACGAGTAATGGCTACTGTATGCTCAAAGTGAGCAGAGAGTTTGCCATCCTCTGTCACTATTGTCCATTTGTCGGACAGACACACCACCTGCGGCTTACCCTGGTTCACCATCGGCTCAATCGCCAGCGTCATGCCTTCACGAAGCAACGGTCCGGTACCCGGCTTTCCGTAGTTCGGTACCGGTGGGTCTTCGTGTATCTTTTTGCCCACCCCATGCCCCACCAGTTCGCGCACCACCGAGTAACCCTGCTTCTCCACAAACCTCTGAATGGCGGAGGCGATATCGCCGATGCGCTTCCCCACCTGCGCCTGGTCAATCCCTACGTACAGCGCCTGGCGGGTGACATCCAGCAGCCGCTGTGCCTCTGGCGCAATCTCGCCAATCGGTACGGTAACAGCGGCATCGGCGTAATAACCATCCAGTTCCACACCCATATCGATGCTCAGTATATCTCCCGGCATCAGCACCCGATTCGACGGCAATCCATGCACCACCTGATGGTTCACCGAAGTGCAAATATGGGCGGGATAGCCCATATAACCTTTGAACGCGGCGCGTCCACCAGCCTCTTTCACCAGAATAGCCGCCAGCGCATCGAGGTCCGCCGTCGTGGTAACGCCGGGCGTTATCGACTCACCGAGTGTACGCAGGATTCTGGCCAGTACTCTGCCTGCAACACGTATCTTCTCTATCTCTGCTGGGCTCTTGATAATGATCATGCGTTTTCCAGACATCGCTGCCAGCGACGCGAGACCGACTCTTTCACCGCCCGGTATACCTCATCTACCTCGCCGCTGGCATCGATAGGCTCCAGTAAACCACGCTGACTGTAAAAAAGCACCAGCGGCTCCGTCTGTCGATGGTAGACTTCCAGCCTCTTGCGGATAGCCTCTGGCGTGTCATCAGGACGCACCACTAGCTGCGCCCCACAACGGTCGCAACGTCCCTCCACCTTGGGCGGCATGGTGACCACGTGATAGTTGGCTCCACACTGCGGGCAGTTTCGCCTGCCGCCCAAACGCTGTTGCACCACTTCTTCCGAAGCGTCCAGGTACAACACCCCGCACAACTGCCAGCAGTGTTCAGCCAGCATTTGCTCCAGGATCTCTGCCTGATGCACGGTGCGTGGAAAACCGTCCAGTATCACCCCCGTGCCGGTGTCACCCCGCACCAGCCGCTCCCGGAGCACCGAAGCGACCACCTCATCCGGCACCAGCTCACCGCGCGTGACGTAGCCCTGCACGGTTTTGCCTAACTCAGTGCCCGCTCTCATCGCTTCCCGCAGCAGCTCACCCGTGCTAATCTGCACGAAACCGAAATCCTGTTGAAGACGCTCCGCCTGTGTGCCCTTGCCCGCACCAGGCGCACCCAAAAATATCCATATCATCGGTTGCTTCCGCTCCTATCCGTAACGTTGTCTGATGCTGCCGTTACCAGCAGATGCTTCGCGGATGCCCAGCATGACCACACAAAACCGCCCCTGTCATTCCAGGGGCAGTAAGGGTTCCCCGCCTCTACTCCCGCAGGAAGCCTTCGTAGTTACGCATCAGCATTTGCGCTTCGATGCTCTGCATCGTATCCAGTGCGACCCCAACCACGATGAGCAGAGATGTGCCTCCCACCAGCGAGAAGGTACCGATGTCTACTCCCGTGATGGTCGGCGCGATATACTGGATGCACGCTACCGTCGCCAGGAACAGCGCGCCCGCAAAGGTAATGCGCGACACCACTTTATCCAGATAGTCCGCCGTCGGCTTGCCGGGGCGGATGCCTGGGATGTAGCTACCGTACTTCTTCAGGTTGTCTGCGATGTCGTTGACGTCGAACTGCACCGCGGTGTAGAAGTAGGTGAAAATCACGATGACGATACCGTACATCAGCAGAGCGAAGGCGTTGTCTCCCGGTGCCAGCCACTGCGCTGCCCGTTTCAGATAATAGACCCACCCCGTTTCGCCCGGGATAGCGGTGGCGATAGTCATCGGAAGCAGCATCAGTGAGATAGCGAAGATGATCGGGATGACGCCCGCCATCGCGATTTTCAACGGCAGGAACGAGCTGTGCCCGCCGACCTGCCGCATTCCCACGATGCGCCTCGCGTGCTGAATGGGTATCTTCCGCTGAGCCTGAGTGACGTACACGATACCCACGATGGTCGCAAGGAACACCACCGCCAGCAGAATCAGGCTGATCCACGCCTGCTGCAGCGAAGTAGATTCCCACACTTTGGATATTTGCCAGGGCAGGCTGGCGGTGATGCTCGCGAAGATGATGAGCGAGACGCCGTTGCCCACGCCCTTGTCGGTAATCTGTTCACCCAGCCACAGCAGGAACATGGTACCGGCGGTGAGCACCACTGCCGTCACGATGAGCTGCCACCAGTTGGCGGTGAGGATCTGCGAGCGCACCAGCGTGATGCTGATTCCCAGCGATTGCAGGAACGCCAGAGCCACCGTCAGGTAGCGGGTGTACTTGGCGATTTCCTTGCGCCCGGTCTCCCCCTCCTTTTGCAGCTCCTTCAGTTGTGGCAATGCGGCTACCAGCAGCTGCATGATGATGGAGGCGTTGATGTACGGCACGATGCCCATCGCGAAGATGGTGAATTTACGCAGCGCACCGCCGGAGAACACGTCCACCAATCCAAATACCCCGCCCTGCGCAAACAGGCGTTCCATCGCGGCGTGGTCGATGCCGGGAACGGGAATATGCAACCCCACGGTGTACACGGCGAACGCCCCGAACACAAACAGGATACGTTTGCGCAGGTCGGGTAACTTCCATGCGGCTACCAGCGTTTCAAGCATGGCTAAATCGCCTCCACACTGCCTCCTGCAGCGGTAATCTTCTGCTCGGCAGATTTGCTGAATTTATGGGCACGCACGGTGAGCGCTTTGGTCAGTTCGCCCTCACCAAGCACCTTTAAGCCGTCTTTTTCCAGCTTTTTGATAATCCGGCGCTCCAGCAGCAACTCAGGGGTAATTACATCACCCGCCTCGAAGCGCTCCTCCAGCAGAGCCACGTTGATAATCGTGTACTCCTTGTGGGTAGGGTTCTTGAACCCCTTCAGGCGGGGCAGGCGGCGGTGCAATGGCGTCTGTCCACCCTCAAAGGTCAGCGGCACCTGATCGCGTGCCTTCTGTCCTTTCGTGCCGCGACCGGCGGTCTTGCCATGCCCCGACCCGATGCCTCGTCCCACTCGCTTGCGGCGATGGGTAGCGCCGGGATTGGGTTTCAGTTCATGCAGAAACATTTGCTGCCTCCTCTGTGACCGCGTTGTCAGCCACCTCTTCGACAGTTACCAGATGACTTATCTTGCGCACCATGCCCCGGATAGCCGGGTTATCGGGCTTCAGCACGCTCTGCTGAAGGCGGCGCAAGCCCAGCGCCTCCACAGTACGCTTCTGTCTCTTGCTATAGCCAATGGGGCTACGGACGAGGGTAATCTTAAGAGCCATCGGTCGTTCCCTCCTCCTTGCCTTCCAGGTATTTTCGCATCCATGGCACTACTTGCGCCGGCTGTTTACCGCGCATCTCTGCCACTTGCTCCACGCGCTTGAGCATCTGCAACGCCTTGATGGTAGCCCATGCCACGTTGATGGGGTTTCGGGAGCCCAGGCACTTGCCCAGCACGTCTTTGACGCCGGCGGCTTCCAGAATAGCGCGCATCGAGGTGCCTGCTACCACACCGGTACCGGGCGAGGCAGGCTTCAAAATCACCGTCGACGCCCCAAACGAGGTGACCACCTCATGCGGGATCGAGGTGCCCACAATCGGTACCTCAATCAGCCGTTTCTTGGCGTCTTCCACGCCCTTGCGAATGGCATCGGGAATGGCACGGGCTTTTCCCAGCCCTGCGCCCACGTGTCCTTCCCCGTCGCCAACCACTACCAGCGCGTTCCAGCTCATCGTACGACCGCCCTTGTGCGTCTTCTGCACGCGGTTCGTACGGATAACGCGCTCCTGCAAATTGAGTGTCTCCGGGTCTATTCGTGCCATCTCAGAACTCCAGTCCCCCTTCTCGTGCCGCATCCGCCAGCGCTTTGACGCGACCGTGATACTTGTAGCCGCCGCGGTCGAACACCACGTGTCGCACTCCAGCATCGATAGCGCGTTCGGCAATCAGCCGACCAACGGCCCTGGCGGCTTCAACGTTGTCTGTCCTGGGTAGCGAGTTGCGCAGAACAGGCTCCAGCGACGAGGCAGCGGCGATAGTATGCCCTTTCTCGTCGTCTATCACCTGCGCATAGATGTACTTCAGACTACGGAACACCGTCAGGCGCGGTCGCTCAGCAGTCCCTCGGATCTTCTTGCGCACTCGCGCATGTCGCAGCAACCTTCCCCTCTGACGGGGAGCAACGTTCTTATGTTCTATCATGACTTACTTCCCCTTCCCTTTACCGCCGCCTTTACCGCCAGATTTGCCACTCTTACCGGCTTTACGCCGTATCTGTTCACCTCGATATCTAATGCCCATACCTTTGTAAGGCTCTGGTGGACGCACGCGCCGAATCAGCGCCGCCTGCTGACCCACGACCTCTTTATCGATGCCCTTGACGGTGATTAGGGGCATACGGGTGTTGACGTCCTGTCCTACCTCGAATTTGATGCCCGGCAGGGGTTCCAGCACCTTTGGCTGAGCGTATCCCACGCTGAGCGACAGCCTGCCGCCCTCCACCTGCGCACGGTAGCCGACGCCCACCACTTCCAACACGCGCTCATAACCTTTGGAGACGCCCTCCACCATGTTCGCAATGAGCGTGCGAGTCAAGCCATGCAGTGCGCGATGGTTTCGCTCGTCGCTGGGACGCTCCACCAGCAGGAACCCATCCTCGCGCTTCACCATCATCTCAGCCGGTATTTTCTTGGTCAGCGTACCCAGCGGACCGGATACCGTGATTGTGCCCGGCTCCCACTGTACGTCCACACCCGGCGGTATGGGTATCGGTTTTTTGCCTATACGTGACATGCTACCACACTCCTTTTCCCGGTGCGAACTCTATTTTACCACACTTCCGCCAGCACCTCGCCGCCCAGACCCAGCCGGCGAGCCTGCTTGTCGGTCATCACACCGCGCGAAGTGCTGACAATAGCAGTTCCGAAGCCGAAATAGACGGGCTTCAGGTCTTTTGCCTTGCGGTACACGCGCAACCCGGGTTTGCTCACCCGGCGCAGGTTCGTGATTGCGCGCTCGCGGGTCTTGCCCTGCTTCGCACCGTACTTCAAGGTGATGCGTAACCGGTTCTGAGGCGTTGCCTCGATAACCTCATAGTCCTTGATGTAGCCTTCTTCCTTGAGTATCCGGCAGATTTCCACTTTCAGCTTAGAAGCATCCAGCTCCACCGTCTCGTGGAGCGCCATGTTCGCATTGCGGATACGGGTTAACATATCCGCAATCGGGTCGGTGACAGGCATCTTTTTTCCTCCTCTGTTTCTGTGATGGACGGTTCGCTGCGCGCCTGTCAGGCACGGCGAAGGTATCCATCCACCTTACCACGATGATTTTTTGACGCCGGGCAACAGCCCGCGATGCGCCATCTCGCGGAAGCAAATCCGGCACAGACCGAACTTACGAATATACCCGCGAGGGCGACCGCAGATGTTGCACCGGTGGTACTCGCGCACCTTAAACTTCTGCGGACGCCGCGCTTTGACTTTTAAGCACTCTTTCGCCACAGGTTACTCCCTCCTGATAACTCCTCGCGCAACGTGAAGGTTGCGGCTTCAGGCAGTTGCCTATTTCTCCGCCTCGGCGCGCTCTTTCCTGGCGCGCTCGATAATCTGCTGGGCAATGTGCGCTGGTACTTCGTCGTAATGCGAGAACTCCGTCGAGAACCGCCCGCGTCCTCGCGTGATGGAGCGCAGGTCAATGGCGTAACGCACCATCTCTGCCTGCGGCACCAGCGCGGTAATCTTTTGTCTGCCGGTGCCCGCGCTTTCTGTGCCCATCACGCGCCCGCGCTTGCCGTTCAGGTCGCTAATCACGTCGCCCAGAAAGTCCTCGGGCACGATGATTTCCACCTTCAGTATCGGCTCCAGCAACACCATGTTCGCCTTCGCAGCGGCGTTCTGGAACGCCAGGCTGCCCGCTATCTGGAACGCCTGGTCCGAGGAGTCCACCGTGTGGTACGAACCGTCGTACACCGCACACTTGACGTTTACCACAGGATAGCCAGCCAGCACGCCGCGGCGCATGGCGTCGCGCACGCCCTTTTCCACTGCAGGGATATACTGCTTCGGGATGACGCCGCCCACGATGCGGTCCTCAAACAGGAACTCGCCATCGGGATACGGCTCTATCTCGATCCAGCAATCGCCGTACTGCCCACGACCACCGGTCTGCTTCTTATGTTTGCCCTGCGCCTGCGCCTTGCTGCGGATGGTCTCGCGATACGGGATGCGCAGCTCCTCGGTGGTTACCTCCGTGCCGAACTTGCGCTTCATTCGCTCGATGACCACGTCCAGATGCGATTCGCCCATGCCCGAAATCACCGTCTGCCCCGTTTCCGGGTCGCGATAGAACCGGAAGGTGGGGTCTTCTTCCGCCAACCGGCTGAGGGCAGGTCCCAGACGATCTTCATCCGCCTTGCTCTTGGCGCGGATGGCGATACTGTACACCGGGCTGGGGAACTCGATACCCGGCAGTAGGATGGGCTTCGCCCTGTCGGTGAGAGTGTCACCGGTGCTGGTTTCCTGCAGCTTGGCAATGGCGCCGATGTCACCTGCATGTACCGCGGGCGTCGGCTCCTGCTGTTTGCCGCGCAAGAAGAAAATCTGCCCAACGCGCTCTTCGCGTTCTTTATTGGCGTTCCACACATGGCTATCTGAACGCAGCACTCCCGACATCACGCGGAAGTAGGTCAGTTTGCCCACGTATGGGTCTGCCATGGTCTTGAACACAAACGCCGCCAGCGGCTCGCTGTCTTCCGGTCTGCGCGTCTCCTCCTGACCTGTCTGCGGGTTAATGCCCTTCACCGGCGGGATGTCCGCTGGCGAGGGGAACTCGCCAATGATGAAATCCAGGAAGGCGGTCAATCCGTTGAGATTACTTGCCGAGCCGCACACCACAGGAATTAATTTCCCACTGGCGATGCCTGCCTTCAGCCCGCGCTGTATCTCCTCGCTGGTCAGGGGTTCGCCCTCCAGGTACTTCAGCGTGAGTTCATCATCGCCCTCGGCGGCAGATTCTTCCAGCCATTCGTGATAGCGGTTCACCTGCTCCTGCATGGATGCTGGCACGTCGTCCTCGGTTGCCTTTGCCCCTGTACCACGCACTGCGCGCATGGAAATCAGGTTCACCACACCTTCATACGCTGCTTCCGCGCCAATCGGTACAATCACCGGCACCACGCGAGAGCCGAACCGCTCACGCAGCTCCTTCAAGCGCGCCTCGAAGTCGGCGTTCTCGCGGTCCATCTTGCTGATGAACACGGCTCGCGCAATGCCCCGTTTCTCGATATACTCCAAGGCGATATCAAAGCCCACCTCCGGGGCATTCTGCGCCGGGGTAACAAGCACCGCCGCGTCCGCGACGTGCAGCGCACCCACCATATCACCGATAAAGTCCAGATAGCCGGGGGCGTCGATAATGTTAATCTTGTGCTCTTTCCACTCGACCGGCACCACAGAGGCGTTGATGCTAATTTTGCGCTTGACCTCATCGGCGTCAAAGTCCGAGACGGTATTGCCATCTTCCACTTTGCCCATGCGGTCGATACCGCCGGTAATGAACAGCAACGCCTCCGTCAGGCTGGTTTTCCCCGAGCCTCCGTGTCCCACGAACGCCACGTTGCGTATCGCCTTAATGCCCACCTGTTTCACCGAAACGCCCTCCTGTCGTAAATTCTCCGGTCACGCCCGATGACGGTGTTTATCGCTGTCGGAAGGGCATGCCCAGAGCTGTCAACAATGCGCGTGCCTCTTCGTCGGTGCGCGCAGTGGTCACGATGCAGATGTCCATTCCCCGAATGCGGTCAACCTGATCGTATACGATTTCGGGGAACACCAGCTGCTCGCGCATTCCCATCGAGAAGTTTCCGCGCCCATCGAAAGAGTTGGGCGACACTCCCTGAAAGTCACGCACGCGCGGCAGCACGATGTTCATCAGTTTATCCAGAAAGTCGTACATACGGTCGCCGCGCAGGGTGACCTTCGCGCCGATGCGGTGCCCCTGCCGGATGCGGAAGTTCGAGATCGATTTGCGCGCACGGGTAATCACCGGTTTTTGACCGGAGATTGCCGCCAGGTCGCGCACCGCCCCATCCAGCTGCTTCGGGTCTTGCTCGCCCTGTCCCACGCCCATGTTGATGACGACTTTCACCAGGCGTGGCACCTGCATGATGGACTTATACCCGAACTGTTGCATCAGCTGGGGAACCACTTCCTGATAGTATTTTTCTTTGAGCCTCGGTACATACCGGGTTTGCGTCGTTTCGCTCATCGCTTCACACCACTCCATAACCGCCTGATGCGGCGGATACTATCTACACCGAGTCGATGTACTCCTTGCACTTCTTACACGTGCGAACCCGCTTGCCGTCCGTGGTGAACGAGATGGCGATGCGCGTTCGCTGGTTACAGCGCGGGCACACCAGCATCACTTTCGACACGTGCAAAGGGGCCGGTTTCACCACGCGCCCCGTCTGCGTTTGCGGGGTAGCGCGGCTGGTGGTGGGGCGTGCCTTCTGGTGGCGTGTCACCAGGTTTATCCCATCCACCACCACGCGGTTTTCGCGCGGGATGGTACGGATCACCTTGCCCCGCTTGCCCCGGTCCTTGCCCACAATGACCTCTACCGTGTCGTTTTTGCGTATCTTCAGCGGGCGCACCGCTCGCCCGCTCTGTTTTTTCCTGGCAGTTGCAGTGCTCATGGGTGCTCCTCTCCTACAGCACTTCCGGTGCCAGCGAGATGATGCGCATGAAGTTGCGCTCGCGCAGCTCGCGGGCGACCGGTCCAAAGATACGTGTGCCGCGAGGCTCCAGGCTATTGGTAACCACTACGGCGGCGTTCTCGTCGAAGCGCAGCGTCGAGCCGTCGGGACGGCGGATCGGCTGCTTGGTGCGAACGACCACCGCTTTCACGATGTCACTCTTCTTCACCGGCATTCCGGGCGTTGCCGACTTGACCACAGCCACGATGACATCCCCCACACGGGCATAGCGCGTGTTGGAGCCTTTCAGTACACGGATACACATCAGCTCACGCGCGCCAGAGTTGTCGGCAGCCTTTAGCCGGGTGTATATCTGAATCATTGCCTGATACCTCCCCTATTGTGCTTTCTGGATCACGCGGGCAACGCGCCATCGCTTGGTCCTGCTCAGGGGTCGCGTCTCCATAATCTCCACCACATCGCCCACCCGGCACTCGTTGTTTTCATCGTGTGCGTGGAACTTCTTGGTGCGCTTGACCGTTTTGCCGTACAGGGGGTGGCGCATCATACGCTCTACTGCCACCACTACCGTTTTATCCATGCGGTCGCTCACCACCGTTCCAACGCGCACCTTGCGTCGCCCACGCGTGACTACCTCATTTTCCGCCATTGATGTTCCCCCCATCCATTACGCGCTCTTCTGCGCGCGCTGCTTTTCGGTGATAATGGTGTGCAGGCGCGCGATGTTATGCCGCGTGATGCGGATGCTTGCCGTATCACTCAACTTCCGCATCGCCTTGTTCTGTCGGAGCTGGAACAGCCTCTCCATCTCCTGCTGCAACCTCTGTTGCAGCTCCGGCAGGCTCAGCTTGCGGAGTTCCTCCGGTTTCAACGGTTTCATATTCTCCCTCGAAATCTCGTCTTGTGACGAATTTGGTAGCAATTGGTAGTTTGTGCGACGCCAGTCGCATCGCTTCGCGTGCCAGTTCTTCGGGCACGCCAGCCATCTCGAACAGAATGCGTCCCGGTTTGACCACTGCTACCCATCCCGCCGGCGCACCCTTGCCGCTTCCCATGCGGGTCTCAGCGGGTTTCTTGGTGTAGGGCTTATCGGGAAAGACCCGAATCCAGATTTTTCCACCACGGCGCACGTGGCGGGTCATTGCGATACGAGCCGCTTCAATCTGGTTGCTGGTCAACCAGCAGGATTCCAGCGCCTGCAGCCCGTACTCGCCGAAATCCAGCCTGGTCGCGCCGGACGCCTTGCCTTTGCGCCGCCCGCGATGCTGCCGGCGATACTTAACTCGTTTCGGCATCAGCATTGCCGCGTTGCCTCCTTCCTCCCCGGCGACCCCGGCGACGGCGCCCGGCGGGACGCTCGCCCTCTTGCGGGACGATCGGCGTCACCTCCCGGCTTTCCTCCTCTACCTTCTGTCCGGGCAGGATATCGCCCCGGTAAATCCACACCTTCACGCCGATGTTGCCGTAGGTCGTGGGTGCTTCTGCAAATCCATAGTCCACATCAGCACGTATCGTTTGCAACGGAATCTTGCCCATCTTGTCCACTTCGGAGCGCGCCATCTCCGCGCCGGCCAGTCGCCCAGCCACGCGCACTTTGATACCCAGTGCTCCTGCACGCATCGTGCGCAGGATAGCCTGACGCATGGCGCGCTTGTAGGACACACGGCGCGAGATCTGCTGCGCGATGTTCTCTGCCACCAGCTGCGCGTCCTTATCGGGCTCGTTCACCTCCTGCACGTGCACATGCACGTCCACGTTGGGACGGGCTTCCTTCTCACGTGCCGCACGCCAGCGGTAGGTCGGGTCCAGCAGGTGCACCAGAGCCTGGCGTATCTCCTCCAGTCCTCTCCCCTGCCGACCGATAAGGATACCCGGACGCGCCGAAAAGATAGTGACCTCTACCCGATTGGCTGCGCGCTCGATATCCACGCGCGAAATCGCTGCCGACGCCAGGTCAGGACGACGCTTGGGCAGATCCTTCTTTAAGAAGCGACGTATCTTGTAGTCTTCGTGTACCCACTTCGCGTAGTCCTTCGCCGAGTACCAGCGACTGTCCCAGTCGCGGATAATACCCACGCGAAAACCGATTGGATGAATCTTCTGTCCCAAACTGAACCTCCTCCGGTTCTCTCACGCTAACTTTCGCTCGTCGGTGCTGTGGGCGCAGTTCCGCTACCACGTCGTGCTCGTCGCCCTGCGGGCTGTGGGCGCGGTACCTCCTGCACCTCCACCCGGATGTGGCAGGTCGGCTTGATGATAGGATAGGCGCGTCCCATCGCACGCGGGCGATAACGCTTCAAACGGGGACCCTCGTCGACGACGGCGTGCACTATTTTCAGAGCGTCCTCGTCGACGGTTCCGCCATCGCGCTCCGCCAGGAACACCGCGTTCGCTGCCGCCGATTGAACCACCTTCAGGATGGGGCGGGCAGCACGCTGGGGCGAAAAGCGCAGAAACGCAATCGCTTCCGGTACATACTGCCCCCGTATCGCCTCTATCAGCAACCGCGCTTTACGCGGCGATACACGCACGTACTTTGCTATTGCGTGTGCCATCTTTATGCCTCACTTCTTGCGTGTTGTGCGGTCGGTATGGTGCCCCGGATGCCCCCGGAAGGTGCGCGTCGGGGCGAACTCACCCAGCTTATGCCCGATCATGTTCTCTGTGATGAACACCGGCACGTGCTTTCTGCCATCATGCACCGCGATGGTGTGTCCTACCATCGCTGGCAGGATTGTGGACCGACGCGACCAGGTTTTGATAATCCGCTTCTCGCCGGTGGCGTTGAGCGCCTGGATTTTCTTCATCAGCTTCGGGTCGACATACGGTCCCTTCTTAATCGAACGTGACATACCAACGCTCCTCCAGTCGCCATCTTCAGATTACTTGCGCCGCCGTACGATGAACTTATCCGACGGCTTGCGACGGCGGGTCTTCTTGCCCAGGGTCGGCTTACCCCAGGGCGTGACCGGTCCACCACGCCGACCGATCGGCGCTTTGCCTTCGCCACCGCCGTGCGGGTGGTCGCGCGGTGTCATCGCCGAGCCTCGCACATGCGGGCGTCTGCCCAGATAACGGCTCTTACCAGCCTTACCTAGCGATTCGTTCTCATGCTCGGCGTGCCCGACCTGACCAATGGTCGCCTTGCACTCGAGGTGCACCATGCGCACCTCACCGGAGGGCAGACGTATTTGCGCATACTTGCCCTCTTTGGCGACCAGCTGCGCCGCCGTGCCCGCACTGCGCACCAGCTGTCCACCCTTGCCCGGCACGAGCTCGATATTGTGTATCACTGTGCCCAGCGGAATCGCACGCAACGGCAGGGCGTTGCCCGGCTTGATGTCGGCGTTCTCACCGCTGAGCACCTGGTCGCCTACCTTCAGCCCATCCGGGCAGAGGATGTACCGCTTCTCGCCATCGACATATTGTATCAAAGCGATGCGCGCCGACCGGTTGGGGTCGTATTCGATGCTGACCACCTTGCCCGGCACGCCGATTTTGTCGCGCTTGAAATCGATAATCCGGTAGCGTCGCTTGTTGCCGCCCCCTCTGAAGCGTGTGGTGATCCTTCCCTGATTGTTGCGTCCACCGCTCTTCTTCAACGGCGCGAGCAGCGACTTCTCGGGTTCCTCGCGCGTAATCTCCTCAAAGGTCGATACCGCCATAAAGCGGCGACCCGGAGAGGTCGGTTTTAACTGTCGTATAGGCATGGCTTACTCCTTTGCGCCTCCTATTGCCACTACGTGACCTCGAACGCTTCAATGCGCTGCCCCGGTTGAACTGTGACGATGGCTTTCTTCCAGCCAGCGGTCTCGCCTGCTGGCATCCGTCCGAGACGGCGTCGCTTGCCCCGCACGTTCATTACGTTCACTTTCAGCACATTGACCCGGTAGATAGCCTCCACCGCCTGCTTGATTTCAATCTTGTTGGCATCCGGCGCCACCGCGAAGGTGTATCGTCCCATACGGGCGTTGTCGGTGCTTCGCTCGGTAATCACCGGATGCAGGATAACCTCGTATGGCGATTTCATCGGGCGCACACCTCCTCCAGCTTTTGCAGTGCCTCCGGGGTGGTAATCACCCGGCGCGCTATCAGCATATCCCGAACCGACACCGCCGGTGAGATGCGCACCTCCACGCCCGGCAGGTTACGGAAGCTTTTCCACACCACCTCGTCGTGCTGGGGCAGCAATATCAGCACGCGCTTCGGGTCATCGATGTTCAATCCCTTCAGGAACTGCACGGCATGGCGCGTCTTTATCTCGTCAAAGTGGATGTTCTCCACCGTGACGATGGCGTTCTCTTCCAGTTTGGCGGTGAGTGCACTGCGCATGGCTGCACGGCGCATCTTCTTGGGCAGCCGCTGGCTGTAGTCACGCGGATGCGGACCGAACACCACGCCGCCATGTCGCCAGTGCGGGGCGCGAATAGACCCCTGTCTCGCACGCCCGGTACCCTTCTGGCGCCAGGGCTTACGCCCACCGCCTCGCACCTCGCCGCGCGTTTTGGTGTCCGCCGTACCCAGCCGGGCGTTTGCCTGTTCGGCGACCACTGCCGCGTGCATCAGGTCGGGTCGCACTTCGGCAGCAAACACCACGTCGGATAGGTCTATCTCTCGCACGGGCTGTCCCGTTTTATCGTACACGCTCACCTTTGGCATCGCCTTACCCCCTCTCGTCCCTGGCGATAATCAGCAGTCCGCCGTTGGCGCCGGGAACAGCTCCGCGCACCAGCAACAGGTTGCGTTCCGCGTCTACACGCACCACAGTAAGCCCCTTCTGCGTGACGCGCTCTGCTCCCATGTGCCCCGGCTTCTTGACACCCTTAAAGGTGCGAGCGGCGTCGGTAGCGCCACTGGACTGAGGCTTGCGGTGTATCATCGAGCCATGCGACTGCGGACCACCGTGAAAGTGGTGCCGCTTCACCACGCCCTGAAAGCCTCGCCCCTTGGATGTGCCGGTCACTTTAACCTTGTCGCCCGGCTTGAACACATCGGCGACATGGATTGTTGTGCCTACCGACAGATTGCTGATGTCATCTACCGGCACCTCGCGCAGATAGCGCATGGGTGGCACGTTTGCTTTCTTAAAGTGCCCTTTCATGGGCTTGTTGACCCGCTTCGGGGAAATCTCCCCGAAGCCCACCTGTACGGCGACATACCCATCCTTCTCCGGGGTCTTTACCTGCGTCACCACGCAGGGACCCGCTTCTATGACCGAGACCGGGATGGCCTGTCCAGTCTCATCGAAGATCTGGGTCATGCCGATTTTTTTGCCTAAAATCGCCTGTACCGCCATCTTGTGGTTGCTCCTACTTGATTTCGATATCTACACCGCTGGGAAGGTCCAGCCGCATGAGCGCGTCGATGGTTTTGGGTCCGGCATCCAGAATATCGATGAGCCGCTTGTGCGTGCACAGTTCAAAGTGCTCCATCGATTCTTTATCGATATGGGGTCCGCGGATAACGCAAAACCGGTTGCGCTCTGTCGGCAGTAACACAGGTCCCGAAATGCGGGCTCCCGTGCGACGCGCCGTATCCACTATCTTCTGAACCGACTGGTCCAGCACTCGATGGTCGTACGCGCGCAAGCGGATTCGAACCTTGTTTTGAAAGTCTCGACGCGCCATAACCTGCTGCCTCCTGCTCTTACTCGATAATCTTGGTGACCACACCTGCACCTACCGTGTGACCACCTTCGCGCACCGCAAAGCGCAAGCCCTCCTCCATCGCTATCGGCGCAATTAACTCTACCTCTATCCGCACGTTGTCCCCAGGCATCACCATCTCCACGCCCTCCGGCAACTTCATTGTGCCCGTCACGTCCGTCGTGCGGAAGTAAAACTGAGGACGATACCCGCTGAAAAACGGCGTGTGACGACCGCCCTCCTCCTTCGTCAACACGTATATCTCCGCCGCAAACTTCGTGTGGGGCGTGATGCTGCCCGGCTTCGCCAACACCATCCCACGCTCCACCTCCTTGCGGTCTATACCCCGCAACAACACCCCAGCGTTGTCGCCCGCCTGTATCTGATCCAGCGTCTTGCGGAACATCTCCAACGACGTCGCTACCGTCGTGCGGGTCTCCGGATGCAAGCCCACTATCTCTACCTGCTCCCCAACCCGCAACACCCCACGCTCCACGCGACCCGTCACCACCGTGCCACGTCCCGTTATCGTGAACACGTCCTCTATCGGCATCAAAAACGGCTTGTCAATGTCACGCTGAGGAGTCGGAATATACGTGTCCACCGCCTCAATCAACTGCCAGATCTTCTTCACCCACGGGTCGTTCGGGTCGACGTCCGGTGCCTCTATCACCTTCAACGCACTGCCACTAATCACCGGAACCTCGTCACCCGGAAAGCCATACTTGCTCAACAACTCCCGAACCTCTAACTCCACCAACTCCAGAAGCTCGGGGTCGTCTACCATGTCCTCTTTGTTCAGAAAAACCACAATGTAGGGCACCCCAACCTGACGCGCCAAAAGGATGTGCTCCCGCGTCTGAGGCATCGGTCCATCTGCCGCCGATACCACCAAAATCGCCCCGTCCATCTGCGCCGCGCCCGTAATCATGTTCTTGATGTAGTCCGCGTGACCCGGACAGTCCACGTGCGCATAGTGGCGATTGGGCGTCTGATACTCCGCATGGTAAATGTTAATCGTCACGCCTCGCTCCCGCTCCTCCGGCGCAGAGTCGATGCGCTCATACGGCTGGTATTCCGCCAGCCCCTCTTTAGAGAGAACGCGCGTGATGGCAGCCGTCAACGTGGTCTTGCCATGGTCCACGTGACCAATCGTGCCGATGTTCACATGCGGCTTCGTGCGCTCAAATCGCTGCTTGCCCATTTAGTGCTGACCTCCTGATACTCCTTTTTGTCGTTTTTTTAAGGGTTAAACTCCCTCAGCCTTACAGGTTTACCAGCTGCTTGCCCTGCACACGGGCAATCAGTTCCTGCGCAATGTGTGACGGTACCTCTTCGTAGTGTGAAGGTTGCATCACGTATGTGGCACGCCCCTGCGTCAACGAGCGCAGGGCGGTCGCATAGCCAAACATCTCCGCCAGCGGCACGTGAGCCCGGATGGTCTGTGTGCCGCCGGGTCCCGGCTCGATGCCTTCGATTCGTCCACGCCGCGAGTTCAGGTCGCCGATGACGTCACCCAGGAACTGCTCCGGCGTGACAATCTCCACCGCCATGATGGGTTCTTTGATAGTGGGGTTCGCCTTCTGCATTGCCGCTTTGAATGCCAGCGAACCGGCTATCTTGAACGCCATTTCGGAGGAGTCTACTTCATGGTATGAACCGTCCACGACGGCGACGCGCACGTCTACCACAGGATATCCCGCGATAACGCCGGTGTCCATTGCCTCGCGCACGCCGCCTTCTATGGCGGGAATGAACTCCTTGGGTATCACTCCGCCCACAATCTTGTTCACGAACTCGAAGCCCTGCCCCGGCGGCAGCGGTTCGATCTCCAGAATGCAGTGCCCGTATTGACCGCGTCCACCGGTCTGGCGCACGTAGCGTCCCTCGCCGCGCGCCGGCTGGCGAATCGCTTCGCGATAAGCCACCTGCGGGCGTCCAACGTTCGCTTCCACCTTGAACTCCCGCATCAGGCGGTCCACGATGATTTCCAGATGCAGTTCACCCATGCCCGAGATAATGGTCTGTCCCGTTTCGGGGTCCGTGCTGATTCGGAAGGTGGGGTCTTCCACAGCCAGGCGGCTGAGCGCGATGCCCAGCTTATCCTGGTCGGCTTTGGTTTTCGGCTCGATAGCCACCGAAATCACGGGGTCGGGGAACTGCATTGCTTCCAGAATGATGGGCGCTTTCTCATCGCAAAGCGTATCGCCCGTCGTCGTCTCGTTCAAGCCCACTGCTGCCGCAATCTCTCCGGCATACACCACTTCCACGTCCTCGCGGTGGTTGGCGTGCATTCGCACAATCCGCCCGATGCGTTCTTTCTTGTCTTTCGATGCGTTATACACGTAGGAGCCTTTGCTGAGGGTACCGGAGTAGACGCGGAAGTAGGTGAGCTTGCCCACAAAGGGGTCGGACATAATCTTAAAGGCGAGGGCGGTAAAGGGTTCATTATCGGAGGGGTAACGCGCTTCTGGAGCACCGGTACGGGGATTCGTCCCCTTCACCGCGCCGATATCTATGGGCGAGGGCAGGTAGTCCACAATAGCGTCGAGCAGAGGCTGTACGCCCTTGTTCTTAAAAGAGGAGCCACACGTTACGGGGACAATCTTGTTCTGAAGTGTGCCACGACGCACGGCGCGCACAATCTCCTCCGCGGTAATCGGCTCGCCCTCCAGGTATTTCTCGATCAGCGTATCGTCCACATCCGCTGCCGCTTCTATCAGCACCTCGCGCCAGTGCGATGCCATTTCGTGCATCTCGGCAGGGATTTCCATCTCTTCGTACTCCTTGCCGAGGTCATCTTTGTAGACTATCGCCTTCATATGCACGAGGTCGATGATACCGCGAAAATCGCTTTCTGCACCGATAGGCAGCTGGATGGGCACCGCGTTGGCGCCGAGGCGGTCTTTCATGCGCTGCACCACGCGGTAAAAGTCCGCGCCCAGGCGGTCCATCTTATTCACGTAGGCAATGCGGGGTACGTGGTATCGGTTCGCCTGCCGCCACACCGTTTCCGACTGGGGCTGAACGCCGCCTACCGCGCAGAAGATAGCCACCACACCATCCAGGACGCGCAACGACCGTTCCACCTCTACGGTGAAGTCCACGTGACCGGGCGTATCGATAATATTGATACGATGCCCTTTCCAGAAGCAGGTGGTGGCGGCAGAAGTGATGGTGATACCGCGCTCCTGCTCCTGTTCCATCCAGTCCATCGTGGCGGCGCCATCGTCCACCTCACCGATGCGATGGATGCGTCCTGTATAGTACAGGATGCGTTCGGTGGTAGTGGTCTTCCCCGCGTCGATGTGCGCGGCGATACCGATATTTCGAGTTTGTTCTAGAGTGTACTCACGTGCCATCAGTTGGTTATTTCCTCCCAGACCTGCACCTGCAGATCCCCGTTACCCCAGCCTATAGTAGACGACATTACCAGCGATAGTGTGCAAACGCCTTGTTCGCTTCCGCCATGCGGTGAGTATCTTCGCGCTTCTTCACCGCGGCGCCCTGATTGTTGGCGGCGTCCATAATCTCCGCTGCCAGTTTCTCGATCATGGTGCGCCCACCACGCTTGCGTGCGGAGGTAACCAGCCAGCGAATTCCCAGCGAAATCCTTCGCTCGGGACGCACTTCCATCGGCACCTGGTAGGTGGCACCGCCCACGCGGCGCGGGCGCACTTCCAAAACAGGCATGACGTTCTTCAGTGCCTGATGAAACACTTCCAGCGGGTTGCGCTTCGTGCGCTCACCCACAATCTCCATCGCGCGGTAGAAAATCTTTTCGGCAACACTCTTTTTCCCGCAGACCATCAGGCGGTTAATGAACCGCTGTACCAATACATCATTATACACCGGGTCTGGCGGTATCACACGGCGCGGAGCCGGTCCTTTTCTGGGCATTGCTCTCTTCCCTCCCGCTTACTTCGGTCGCTTCGTACCGTATTTGGAACGGCTGCTCTTGCGGTTCTGCGTACCCGCCGCGTCCAGCGTGCCACGCACCACATGATAGCGCACGCCCGGCAGGTCCTTCACACGTCCGCCACGCACCAGAACCACCGAGTGTTCCTGCAGATTGTGCCCAATCCCCGGGATGTAAGCCGTGACTTCCACACCGTTGCTCAGGCGTACACGTGCGACCTTACGCAGTGCCGAGTTGGGCTTCTTCGGCGATACGGTACGCACCACCAGGCACACTCCCCGCTTCTGCGGGCACCCTCTCAGAGCAGGGCTCTTGCTTTTCTTGCGTATGGGCTGACGCCCTTTACGTACTAACTGGTTGAATGTCGGCATCTCGCGTATTTTCCTCCGTCACCGTCTCTGGGCGAAACACAACCCCTTCGCCGCACACGAAGGCGAAGGGGCTGGTCATTCGACATCCCGCTATGTCACTCCCCGATGGAGGGGAAAAGAACCGAGCGTTTCTGGCGCCCTCTCGCCTCCTTTGCTCCGTGTTTGGTCTATACAGTTATCTTCCGCATCTCTCGCGGAAGCGATTCGCTTGTTCGGTGGGCTTACCCAACCGAAGTATTATACTGGAAAGTGTCCAGAATGTCAACCTTTTTTGTGTGCCAACCCCACTTTTTTGGTTCTTACTGCTCCTCACCGAAGGTGAGCGGGTCAATGTCCTCCTCATCGTGAGGAGAAACGATGGGGGGTTCCTCTTCAAAAGGCGTCTCTCCCAGTATGTCCTCGTCCGGTGTAATCTCGTCCTCTTCGAAGAGACCCTCCTCACCCGGCAGGAGCACCTCGCCCGCTTCCACGACCGGTATCTCACCGCGCTCGATAATCTCCGGCAGCGGTGGCTCTATCTCGCGATGCAGTACCGGGTCGTACGCCTCCAGCGGTATCTCCGCGCCCTCCGCCAGCGGCTGAGGCTCCAGTTCGCGGTAGGCGGCATAGCCCGTGCCGGCGGGGATGAGCCGTCCGATGATGACGTTCTCTTTCAACCCCACCAGTTCGTCTTTCTTGCCGCGCACCGCCGCCTCGGTCAGCACGTGCGTGGTGCGCTCGAACGACGCGGCGGACAGGAAGCTCTCGGTGGTCAGCGCGGCTTCGGTGATACTTTGCAGTACCCACTCTGCCGTTGCCTCACGCCCGCCCTGCCGACGCACGCGCTCGTTCTCTGCCTCAAAGATGAATTTGTCCACGATGCTGCCCGGCAGGAAGCGCGTATCGCCCGGGTCCACCACGCGCCGTTTCTTCAGCATCTGGCGCACGATAATCTCGATGTGCTTGTCGTGGATATCCACGCCCTGTTGCTTGTATACTTTCTGGATTTCCTGCACTAGATACTCCTGCACCGCACGCACGCCCTTCAGCCTCAGCAGCTCGCGCGGCTGCAGCAAGCCCTCGGTGAGAGCATCCCCAGGCTCCACCATATCGCCCACTTTCACCTTCAGCTCGCCGCGTCCGGGCACCGGGTATACCTTGATGACCTGCACCTCTTCGATGCCCGCCTCTAGCAGCCGCTCCAGATGCTCGGCAGTGATTCTCTCCCCTTCGCGTACGATGACGGCATCCGGGTCGCCCTCCGGCAACGACGGGTCGATGACGGTGTTGGCAGACACTTCGTCCAGCAGACCTTCGCCCGTCTCCGTCACCGCCACCGGCACATGCAGTATCACCTGGCGCATCAGCTCGTGGCTCTCGATGGCAGCCACCACGCCTGCGTGCTCGGACATGATGGCGCGCCCCTTCAACGCTTCGGTCGCCATGAAGAGCTCGATAACGCGCGGCAGGCTACCGGCAGGAGTGATATAGGTATCCATCAGCTCGCGGAGCTGCTTCGCGCTCAGCGAAATGCCTTCTTCGCCGCTTTCGCCTTCCTGTTCCACCTGCGCCCGGCGGCGTTCTTCGTACCGTCCGACGTCACGGCGCAGCTCCTCCAGCAACTGCATGCGGACGTTGGCAAACTGCTTGCCCCCCGTGATGTAGGTACCTGCGACGCCTCCCGTATGGAAGGTGCGCATGGTCAGCTGCGTGCCGGGTTCACCAATAGACTGCGCGGCGATAATGCCGACCGCTGTGCCAATCTCGACCAGCTTGCCGGTTGCCATATCGCGCCCGTAACACTTGGCGCAGACGCCGCGATGGTGCTCGCAGGTAAGCGGAGAACGCACCAGCACACCGCGATCGCGCATCAGGCGGAAGTGCTCCAGCGCCTGCGCATCGGTCGCCTGCTCGGCGATACTGTCCAGGTCGCTCAGGATGGTATCAATACGCTGTGCCGCTTCGTCGCTGATGAGCTCGCCCGCCTGCGCCAGCAGTTCGCCCGTTACCGGGTCGCGGATATCCTCCAGCGCGGTGCGTGCACGGATGCGCTCCGCCACCGTCTCCACCAGACTGGACAGGTCTTCTACCGGCTTGATGGTGATGCCGTTGGTAGTGCCGCAGTCATAGGCGCGCACAATCACGTCCTGCGCGGCATCCACCAGACGGCGGGTCAGATAACCGGCGTCCGCCGTTCGCAGGGCGGTGTCGGACATTCCCTTGCGCGCACCGTGCGTGGAAACGAAGTACTCCAGCACCGACAAGCCTTCATGGAAGTTGGACTTAATCGGCAGTTCCTCCATCAGGTTGCCGCGCGAGTCGGCGAACAATCCGCGCATTCCCGCCAGCTGCGACAGCTGCTTGGTGGAACCACGTGCCCCTGACGCAGTGATAATATACAGCGGGTTGAAGCGGTCGATAGACTGTACAATCGCTTCGCCAATGTCCTCGCTGGCTTTCTGCCATGCCTGAATGACACGCTGTTTGCGCTCGCCCAGTGTCAGCTGACCGCGCCGATACTGCTGATTCAGCCTCTCCACCGCGCGCATGGTGTCCGCCAGAATCCTGTCGCGGTCTTCGGGGCTTTCCATGTCGGTGATGGCGATGGTCGTTCCCGATGTGGTGGCGTAGCGGAAGCCCAGGTCCTTCAGGTCATCCAACAGCTTCACCGTCCGCTCCTGCCCGTGCATACGGAAGCAGGTAAGGATCAGGCTCGCGAGAGCCTTCTTGTCCATCACCATGTTCAGGTACTCGTCGGTGTAGGCGATGCCTTCCGGCAGGATTTCATGGAAGATAAGCCGCCCGACCGTGGTGGTGACCACTTCGCGCCTGCCGTTGCGCTCCAGCCGCACCAGAATCGGGTCGTGCAGAGCAATCAGCTTGTGCTCCAGCGCCATGCGCGCTTCCTCGATGTCGCGGAAAGGCAGCCAGCGCTTCTCACCGTTAACCTGCATCTGCTCGATACCACGAGGCTCCTGCTCCTTGGCGATGGTCAGGTAGTAGGCTCCCAGCACGATATCCTGCGTGGGCGCAACGATAGCGCGTCCATCCGCCGGCGAGAACAGGTTCTGGGTGGATAGCATCAGCACCCGCGCCTCTGCCTGCGCCAGCGGGCTCAGCGGCACGTGTACCGCCATCTGGTCGCCGTCAAAGTCGGCATTGTAGGCGGGGCACACCAGCGGGTGGATCTGGATTGCCTTGCCGTCCACCAGCACTGGCTCGAATGCCTGAATGCCCAGACGGTGCAGAGTGGGCGCGCGGTTCAACAGCACCGGGTGTTCGTGGATCACAGCGTCGAGGGCGTCCCACACCTCGTCCCTCATGCGCTCGATGAGGCGTTTCGCGGTCTTAATGTTCTGCGCCGCTTCGCTGTCCACCAGCCGCTTCATCACGAAGGGCTTGAACAGTTCCAGCGCCATCTCTTTCGGAAGACCGCACTGATGCAGCTTCAGGTTAGGCCCCACCACGATGACCGAACGGCCGGAGTAGTCCACGCGCTTACCCAGCAGGTTCTTGCGGAAGCGACCCTCTTTGCCCTTGAGCATATCAGAGAGAGACTTGAGGGCGCGTCCGTTCGTGCCCACCACGGGGCGCGCGCGTCGTCCGTTATCGATCAGCGCGTCCACCGCTTCCTGAAGCAGTCGCTTTTCGTGGTTGATAATGCTCTCCGGCGCACGGATTTCGATGATTTTCTTCAGGCGGTTATTGCGGTTGATGATGCGCCGGTACAGGTCGTTCAGGTCGGAGGTGGCGAACCGTCCGCCGTCCAGCTGCACCATCGGGCGCAATTCGGGCGGAAGCACAGGGATGCACTCCAGAATCATCCACTCCGGACGGTTCTTGGAGTTGATGAACGCCTCCACAATCTCCAGACGCTTAATAGCACGGATGCGTGCCTGTCCCTGAGTGTTCTGGATTTCCTGGCGCAGCTCGCGTGCCAGTGCTTCGAGGTCGATCTCCTTAAGCAGGTCGCGGATGGCTGCGCCGCCCATGCCTGCCTTCACCAGACCGGTATAATCCTTGCCCGTGTGGCGCGAGACCTGATACAGCAACCGCTCGATGGCGCGCCACTCCTCGTCGTTAATCAGCATCCGCTTCTCGATGCGCTCCAAACAGGCGTTGCTGTTCGGGCGGGACAGAGCCTCGTTCAGCTCGGTGATACGCGCCTCCGCCTCCTCGTACTCTTGCTGGATACGCCGCTCCAGATAAGCTCGCTTCTCCGCGATAGTGGCTTCGTCCCACGGTTCCGAGCTATCGGGGCCATGCTCCCTCAGCTGCTTATTGAACTCGCGGCGCATCCGCGCGACCTCTTCCTCTGCCTGCTTGCGGATGTTTTCGGTAATTTCACGCAGGGCGTCGCGGATGGTGTCCAGCTCCTGATTGATGGTCGCACGGTCCACGTGCGTGACGATGTACGAGGCAAAGTAGATGACCTTCTCCAGCAGGCGCGAGGACATGTCCAGAATCAGAGCCAGCGGAGAGGGCATCGCCTTCAGGTACCAGATGTGGCATACGGGCGACGCCAGCTCGATATGTCCCATACGACTGCGGCGCACCCGCGCACGAGTTACCTCCACGCCACAGCGGTCGCAGATGGTGCCCTTGTACTTCATCTTGCGGTAGCGACCACAGTGACACTCCCAATCCTTGACCGGCCCGAAGATGCGCTCGCAGAACAAACCGTCCCGCTCCGGCTTGAAGGTACGATAGTTGATGGTCTCCGGTTTCTTAACCTCACCATGCGACCACTGCCGGATGTCATCCGGCGATGCGATACTGATGCGTATCTTGCTGAACGCGCTGGCGTCTATCATCGCGAGTTGCCACCTCCTGCGGATGCTTCAGGATGATGTGAACGGCGCGGACGCGAGCCATCTTCTTCCTCTTCGTCCCTCAGGCTCACTTCCTCGTTCTTGTCGTTATACAACGTCACCTTGAGACCGAGACTCTGCAGTTCCTTCACCAGTATCTTGAACGATTCGGGCACACCCGGCTCCATCATCGGTTCGTTTTTGACGATGGCTTCGTACACCTTCACGCGCCCGATGACGTCGTCGGACTTGATGGTCAGCATCTCCTGCAAGGTGTAGGCGGCACCGTACGCCTCCAGTGCCCACACCTCCATCTCACCGAACCGCTGTCCACCGAACTGCGCTTTGCCACCCAATGGCTGTTGAGTGACCAGAGAGTACGGCCCGGTGGAACGGGCATGGATTTTATCGTCCACCAGGTGAGCCAGCTTCATCATATAAATGTATCCGACCGTCAGCGGGTTGTCGAAAGGCTCACCCGTCAATCCATCGCGCACCCAGCATTTGCCGGTGCGTTCGTCGATACCGCATCGTTGCCAGGTGTTGGCGCGAATGCGCTCGATGATGTGCTCTATCATCTCAGGGGGAGCAGGCTGAAGCAAGGGTGCAGGCAGTTTCGCCTCGTCCACGCCATAGCCCCCGCTCTTCTGCAGCTCCATCACCTGCTCCTCGTCCATCAGCAGCGGCGAGATGACGGGCGGTGCATTGACCTTGCTGGCAAGCGCCTCCAGTTTGTACATGGGCATCTCCCGCAGCTTCGCCCGTATCTCTTCGAGCATCTCTTCCGCGGTTTGCTCATCGCGGAACTCCATTCCCAGCCCCAGGTCCACGTTGACGTAGTTCTGAAGCACCATCCGGCGCACATGCTTCGCCATGCGCTCCAGTTCCGCCAGAATATCCTCCTCCCGGGTGCCCGAGAACGCGGGTTCCTCGTACGCGGTGCCGAAGAAGTGTCCAGCCCAGCCCAGGTGCGTCTCCTTAATCTGCCCGATGTTCATACGCGAAGGCACACCCAGCGGGTTCAACACGATGTCTACCGGCGTGCCGTCTGGCAGGAAGGGCATATCCTCGTCGGGCAGTATCTTGGAGATAACACCCTTGTTCCCGTGGCGACCGGCCATCTTATCGCCTTCCATCAGCTTGCGCTTCTGCGCCACGTACACACGCACAAGCATGTTTACGCCCGGCGGCAGGTCATCGGCACTGATGCGCTCCAGGTCGCCGCCGCAGCGCTCACACTCGGGCCTTTCCTCCGGTCGTTTACTGAAGTAGTGGACGTGTCCACACTCCTTGCACCGGTATCGGAAGCGAGAGAACACCTTGACGTCGATAACCTTCCCCTTCTCGCCGTGCGGCAGGCGCAGGGATACGTCGCGCGTCTCCTCCGCTTTCTTTCCGAAGATAGCGATAATCAACCGCTCCTCGGCACTGAGCTCGCTCTGCCCCTTCGGCTGCACTTTCCCAACCAAAATGTCTTCGGGCTGTACCTGCGCGCCGATGCGGATGATGCCATGCTCATCCAGGTCTTTCAGTGCGTCTTCGCCCACGTTGGGGATGTCGCGCGTAATCTCCTCGGGACCCAGCTTCGTATCGCGAGCCTCCACCTCGTAGCGTTCGATATGGATGGAGCTGTATACGTCATCGCGCACGAGGCGCTGCGATACGAGGATGGCGTCCTCGTAGTTATAGCCTCCCCACGGCACGAAGCACACCAGCACGTTCTTGCCCAGCGCGAGCTCGCCGTGGTCGGAGCAGGGTCCATCGGCGATCACCTGCCCTGCACGCACCCGGTCACCGCGATTCACGATGGGCTTCTGGGTGATGCAGGTGGACTGGTTGGACTGCATGGTGTTGAGCAGCGGATAGATGTCCAGGTCACCGTCTTCGGTGCGCACGACAATCTCCTCGGCGGTCACCCTGGTAACGGTGCCATTGCGCCGTGCTATCACCAGCGCGCCCGAGTCCATCGCCGCACGCCGTTCCAGCCCGGTCTTGACAATCGGTGCGGACGAGCGCAGTAGAGGCACCGCCTGCTTCTGCATGTTGGAACCCATCAGCGCACGCGCGGCGTCATCGCTCTCCAGGAACGGTATCAGCGCAGTGGCGATGGATACCAGCTGCACCGGCGATACATCTATCAGTTCCACCTCTTCGCGGCGCACGATGGGATAACGGTTGGCTTCCGCCGATTGATGACGCACCTGCACGAACTCGTCGGCGATGGTGCCGTCTTCCAGCAGGCGCGTGTCGCCCGGCGCGATGCGATACTGCTCTTCTTCCTCCGCCGACAGGTAGACGATTTCATCGGTAACTTTACCGTTGACCACCTTACGGTACGGCGTTTCGATGAACCCAAACTCGTTGACCCGGGCGAAGATAGCCAGCTGGCTGATCAAGCCAATGTTTGGACCTTCCGGCGTCTCGATAGGGCAGATGCGCCCGTAGTGGCTGTCGTGTACGTCGCGCACCTCCAGAGTGGCGGACTGTCGGGTCAGTCCTCCGGGTCCCAACGCGCTCAGGCGACGCTTGTGGGTCAGCTCGCTCAGCGGGTTGGTCTGGTCCATGAACTGCGACAGCTGGCTGGAGCCGAAGAACGACTTTATCGCCGCAGCGACGGGTTTAATCGCCAGTATCACCTGAGGCATAATCTGGTCGGCATCCATGCTGGTCATGCGCTCTTTGGCGACTTTCTCCATGCGCAGGAAGCCGTTGCGCAGCTGGCTCTGCAGCAGTTCACCCACTGCACGCACACGCTTGTTCTTCAGGTGGTCGATCTCGTCTACCTCGCCCTCGCCGCTCTCCAGTTTCAGCAGGTACTCCACAATAGCCACGAAGTCTTCCTTGGTAACGGTACGCACATCCAGTGGGAGATTCAGCCCCAGTTTCTTGTTCAGCTTGTACCGTCCCACCCGAGCCAGGTCGTAACGGCGATTGTCGTAGAGCTGCGACGTGATGAGCGCACGCGCGCCCTCTTCCGTCGCCGGGTCGCCCGGGCGCAGCTTGCGATAGATGTCCATCAACGCCTCGCGCTTATCGTGGGTGGGGTCGTGCTCCAGCGTCGCCACAATCACGGAGGGTACGTCCAGCACCTCGATCTCTGGCAGACCCATGTTCTCGATACGGCGCGCCACTTCTTGGTCTATGCGGTGAAACGCCTTAATCAGCGGTTTGCGCCCGCGCGGCTCCATAATGTCGGCGGTTGTCCATTTGCCCTCAAGCTGCTCGCGGGTCGGGTTCTCCAGACGCACGCGCGTGCCGAACAACCGCAGGATGTCCTCGGTGGTATCGGTCGGAGAGGAGACCGCCACCTCCATCTCCAGTACGCTTTCTGGCAGGTCGGGGTTCTGCAAGAACTCTTCGGTGATGCGGTCGCCGACGTTCAGCAGCACCTCACCTGTTTCAGGGTCCACCAGAGGCTTGGGTGACACTCTGGGTGCTTTACGATAGTAGCCCTGAACCTGTACGAGCTGCTCCGCCGTGTTACGTACCTCGCCTGTCTCGGCGTCCACACCTTCCTCCACGATACCCTCATATCGCCGATGCATAGCGTCCTTGACCTTCATATAGCGAGGTACGCACGCCTCGGGGAAGTTTTCCAGCGCCCGCAAGAAGGTCGTTATGGGCAGGGTGCGCCCTTGACCGATTCGCATGGTGATCACGTCGTTGGCACCGGTATCGATCTCGATCCAGGGTCCTTCGTTGGGGATAACCTTTGCCCCGAAGATATTCTTATTGCTCAGATACGTCTCGAGCCACTGTCCGGTAGGTGTACCCTTGCGGAAAATCTTATCGAAAACGTTCTCGAAGTAGACACCCGGTGAGCGCAGTATCTGGCTGACCACCACACGCTCGCGCCCATTGATAATAAAGGTACCTTTGTCGGTCATCAAAGGCAGGTCGCCCAGGTAGACCTCGGACTCCTGCATCTCGCTGGGTACGCCGCCCTCGATGCGACCGTAGCGCACATGCACCCGAATGGGTGCTTCGAAAGTCATATCGCGGTCGCGGCACTCCTCCAGACTGTATTTCGGCTCGCCCAGCGTGAAGTCGAGAAGCTCCACAAACTGCTGCCCGGTAAAGTCGTAGATGGGCGAGAAGTTCTGAAACAGCTCAAGAAGCCCCTCTTCCAGAAACCACTTGTATGATTCTAGCTGTACGGAAACGAGGTTGGGAGGTTCAACTGGTTTAGAGGTACGCGTTGCCGAGTGTTGAATAGTCTTCATTCGGGTACCCTCCTACGCTTGCACACGAATTATTAGTATGGCACAATCTTGCAGTTTTGTCAACCCTGTCGGCGGCGATCTCGGGAAGATTTTTGTGTAAATCTCACGCGTCCGAAGTCGGAACCGTCTGCAATGGAGTGATACCCCACTGCTCCAGCATGGCACAAAGTCGGGAGACCGGCAAACCAACCACGTTAAAGTAGCAACCCTCGATGCGTTCAATCAGGGTGGAACCGTATCCCTGCGCCCCGTACGCCCCCGCTTTATCCATCGGCTCGCCTGTGTCCACGTACCGCCGTAGATGTTCCTCACTGACCTGTCGGAACCACACCCGCGTGCAAACGGCGTCGCACTGCTCCCGCACCACCCTGCCATCCACTGTATCCAGCAGGGCTATTCCTGTAACCACCTGATGTTCGCGACCGTTCAACCGACGGAGCATGGCAAAAGCCTCTTGCTTGTCTTGCGGTTTTCCCAGAATCTCTCCATCGACTACCACAATCGTGTCCGCGCCGATAACAATCCCACTGCTCTGGCGGCGTGCTACCGCCAGAGCCTTCTCACGAGCCAGAGCTTTCGCTATCTCGTCGGGAGAATGTCCATCTGGAGGCACTTCATCGATATCAGCAGGGTCCACCCGGAAAGGAATACCCAGCAATGCCACCAACTGCCGCCTGCGCGGTGAGGCGGACGCCAGAACGAGAGAACAAACCGGCACAGATGCTCTTACCATCAGTGATAGGGCGATGAAACATCCTCCGTAATATTGTACCCCAACTACTTGCCAGTTGCGAGGATGAACGGTACCGCGGCTGATAATGCGGATTTCAGTAACCACCTCCATGAAGGTGGCAGTGATGCAAGAATCAGGGGGCAATCTCGCCAGAGATTGCCCCTTCTCGCTATCAGTAACCGTACAGCCCCCAGAGCGCCCAGTCGCCGACCCAGGTGGGCTGCCGATTGACCGTCCATGCCATGCCGCTTGGGAATTCGTTGCGCGGGTTTGGCTGATATTCCTGCGCCGTCGGGCACTTAGCCAGGAACTCGCGGATGTTCATCCACTTGGCATGCCCATCCACGTAGGTGATAATCATGCCTTCCGAGTGCGGGGCATTGTTCTTGTTCAACACGCCGTTCTGGTAGAACCACCTCTCCCACAGATGGCGATGTGCCATCGGGTAGATGGTCTGGATGGGCTGCGGTCCATACACATAGTGGCGCACACCGGGGAAGCGGTCTTCCATCAGTATCATGGTCTCTGCGGGTCGCTGTACGCCAGCCAGCGTGCCGCCCAGGAAAGAGTTGCGGATTTGCTGGGCGTTGCCTGTGCGGTTCCAGGTGTTCAACGCGCCCGTGATGTGCAGCGCGAGCGAGTAGCCGCCGTCGAAAATCTCGGCGTTCTGCTGCCATGCCTGCTGGTCAAACTGGCGGCTGGGACAGAAGAAAATCTGGATGTTCTTCACGTAGGGGTAAATCCAGTACTGCCACTTGTAGTGGTTCACGCGCTGCCCGTAAGTGGGACCGCTGCAGCCTACCGCGGTGGGCTGATAGGGCACGACGTTGGGCGCGATGCAATCGTCGTTGCGGGGGAAGGTCTCATCGTAGTCGCTGACGTACATCGCGATGCCCAGCCCAATCTGCTTGCAGTTGGACAAGCAGGTGGTCTGACGCGCCTTATCGCGCGCCTGGGCAAAAACAGGGAACAGAATCGCTGCCAGTATCGCGATTATCGCGATAACCACCAGCAGCTCGATAAGCGTGAAGGCGTTACGTTTCAAAGTTGACATTCCTCCTTGTCTATATTTGAGTGTGTTACAACACCACGTCGCCACGCTCTTCCGTGCGTATCCGTACCGCGTCCTCTACCGGCAGAATGAAAATCTTACCGTCACCCGGCTCACCGGTACGGGCATATTGCAGGATGGTTTGCACAATAGGCTCAACGTCTTCATCGCGCACGATCATCTCGATTTTGACCTTCGGGGGTAAATAGATGGTGTAACCGGCGCCGCGATAGTGTTCACGGGACTCCTCGTTGCTGCCTCGTCCGCGCACATCGGTAACGGTCATCCCCACCACACCGAGTTCGCTTAACGCCAGCTTGACCTCATCCAGTTTGAATGGGCGAATGATACACTCAATGCGTTTCACATTGTTTATATTCTACCCCGTTGGAAAGGTTCCCTGCCTTAACAATTGCTTAACAATTCCCACAAAGGCTACGTCCGCCGGATCTAATACAACTCGCTTTTCGCTGCGGTATTCCTGTAAATATTGCTCCTCGCGGGGCACACAGGTACCCAAGCGGGTACTGAAGGATACCGGTTCCCCATCAGAGTAACCTTGAAGTGTCATTCCATTCTGCGGTGAGGAGACGAAGATGAAAGCACGAAGAACCCTTCTCGCGCTGTGCACATTGCTGACAATAGTTGCTGCCGTTCCGTCCGTTGCCGGTGACGACAGTGCGCCACTCATGGACCCTACCCGTCCCGTCACGCGCATTACGCGCACCAGCTTTACACTGCAGTACTTCACGCAGCAGCCGTGCGAAACGAGGGTGCAGGTGCGTGAGGGCGACATCCCGATGATTGCGTGGCGACCGGAAGGCAAAAAGACCGACTTCTGGTCGCAGCCAAATGTGCGTGTGGTACGTGTTGCCGGTTCACGACAATGGCATACCGTGACCGTCGATGGTCTCAAGCCGGGCAAGCGGTATTTCTATCGCATCTACGACCCCGGCGCCGTGCCCACTCCGGAGGAGAAACGCTGGGGTGCAGAGCCACCCTGGCGGCGCGAGTACGCTGTCTCCACCCAGGCGCCCAAGGGCTACAAGACCGTTATCCACGTGCCGGTGAAGGTTCTGATTATGCCCAACGTCATCAACGTGGCTTCGGCACACGACGCCACCGGGGTCATCGCGCCGCGTCCGCAGAAACTGACATCGGAGCAGATAGACCTTATCCGAAAAGAGTATGAGGTGGCGTCGCGCTTCTTCTGGGTGAACAGCGGGATGCGCTTCTGGGTCGACTTCCAGATTTTCATCGACGACCGCTGGCAGCGATGGGGACCAGAACCCGACAATGCCGACCCGTTCTACAAGGGTTGGCCCGTATGCCGCAGCTATCCGGGTGAAGACTTTCGTGGTCCTGGCGGCGGCGATTTTACCATTGTGGACACGAAGGACATCACGCGTGCGAACAAAGAACCAGTCTACGAAGAACGTCCCTACCCTGGACAGATCGAGCAGGCGTTTCCCCGCCGATGGAACCCCCGCACGAGCAAATGGGAGTTTTACAACTCGGGTGGGGGCACCTACGGAGTGGATGAGTTGCCCAACGGCATCCCTGCGCGTTCGCAATATCTGGGGGGAGGCGACACCGCATGGCTAGCGACACACGAGTTCCACCACCAGATGGAGTCGTTTGGAGCCTTCTCGCTGGCGCACCGTGAGGATGACCGCATCGTGTTTAACCATCCCGACCCCCGCCACCGCCGCACCAATCCCGATGGCAGCGTCTCTGAAGTAACCTGGAACACCGCAGGACGACACGGTGAACACTGGCAATGCATGGCATACTGGGACCGAACACTGACCGATGCCCAGTGGCTGCGCATGTACATCGGCTATACGGTGACCGTGCGTGACGCCGACGAGGACGGCGTGCCCGATGACGACCCGCGCCTGCCACTCGACGAGAAGCGGTTCGGGAGCAACCCGCGCAAGCGTTCCACCGACGGAAGAATCACCGACCTGCAAAAGGTGATGCTCAGCACGTGGGCACACACGCATCTGCAGAATAGCTTCAATAAACCACCTGCCCAGTATATTAAGCCAAACCCCATCAGCCCCGACACCGACGGAGACGGACTGACCGACGACATCGACCCTTACCCCCTGTACCCCTGGCAGCCGTTCATCTATGCCTATCGTGCTACAGTGGACGGCAATGACAGCGAGTGGACGAGTATACCCCCTGCCGGGGAGACGGAGGAAGGCGGCATCCGCTTTACCTTCAAACAGGCGCATGACGAGAACGCCTACTACGGGCTGTTCACCGTGAAGGGCAACTGGAAACGTATCTACGCGGTGTACGATGGCGAAGGCAAAGGCGTCTTTTCGCGCGAGGGCATTCAGACCATTGAGGTGTTGAACGGCGAAACACTCACCGTCCGTTCCGCCTGGGCGCCTGCGCCAGGTTTGAAGTGGAAGTCGTCGCGCAAAGCGGACGGCACCACCGTTATCGAGTTCAGCCTGCCGAATCGCGGGGAAGGCATATGGTTCTGGACGCGCGGGGGACGCGAGGTTGGCGCATCGATCGATGTCATCGCCGCCGACGACAAGGCGTACTCCGTGTACGAGCCGTATCACCTGTTCTACGCCCTGATGCTGGAACCCAACGGCCGCTTCCCCCTGCCCGCCAACGCCCCAACAGAGCTGAGCCGCGAATCCGCCACCCGCGTTTTTCTGCCGGACGACCCTGCGCTCAAGTTCACCGGCAGCGGCTGGAAGTTGGAGAACGGCGTTCTGCGCCATTCCGGACATGAGGAGTCGGTGGTTTACATCGACGGGTTGAACGCGCTGGAGTTCGACCTGTGGGCACAGGTCGAGGCGAAGCAGGACGGTATCCTGGGCGCGTTCCTGCTGGGCACACCGCAGATGAACGCAGGGGTGGACTATATTGCCTTTGTGGGCGGCTACGGCAACACTATTACCCGGTTCCGCCTCTTCGGGCGCGAGGAGGGCGACGGCGAGGTGATGATGACACCGGGCAAGCACAGCCTGCAGCTGTCGCGACGAGGTGGTGAAGTGTGGCTGCTGGTGGACGGCAAGCCGGTTCTCTACGCCGCCGACCCCAACCCGAAACAGCCGGTTAACCGCCTTGCCGTCATCGGTGGCTACGGGGGCGATCAGGTGCTGTATGAGATACGGATACGGGTGCCGTAAGCTGCCAGGCGGAAGCAAAGAATCTCTGTGCCAGATTCGTCGCAGGGCGTGCACGAACCGACCTCTTCATTCTGCGCAGAAGCCGTTCGTCCGATGCCCGCGCACGGCGCGATACACCCGGCTCAGAAGGTCTGACAGACTCAACTGCTCACACACCGTTTCGTCGTCGCCTAACCGGGAGAGGAAGCGGAGCAGCGACCTTCTGAGGTCGTCGCGGTGTGCCGGTTCCTGCTCCGCCCCTACAACCTGCACGACCGGGACACGTATCCTCGGGAATCGCCCGCTTACGACCTCCTTGCACCGAAGGTTCAGCAAGCGGCCCTCTGAATCGTAGGCGACATATTCATTCTGCTGCACGTCGGTGGGCTCTACATACTGCTCAAGGTCCTGAACAGCATCGAAGACCTCGATGTCGCCTGCGCTATCTACCAAAACAAATGGTGGACGCATTGCTTAAAACCTGTGCCAAAACGACCTGGAGGTTAGTAAGCTCATCAAACCAGTCATCCCCACTCGGATCCACACAATTAACCGGCTCGTGCTCGCAATACAGATACGGATGCTCGCTCAGCACCGCATCCCGCGAGATACACCGCCCCACCCGCGGGTCGTGGTAGCGCGCCCCGACGTGTAGCAAGCCCGTATCGCTGTCAGCTACCGTATTACCCAGATGGGGGTTAGGGCTCCCTCTGCCCAAAGCGTCTGCTAGTCCAACACCAGTATCCAATGGTTGGTATCCCAAGCATTATTGCCATACCAACCGGATCTTTGAAGAACGGGTTGTGATAGGATGGGTCGAACCTGCTGTAGATGAAACTTGCGACGATAATACTAACCATCCCTCCTAACCATGTTCCTACGTCTCGCCAAAATCTATGGGTTTTGCTTTCCCTGCTTTGCACCTCCGCCACCTCCACCTCCGAGAGCAGCACTACAAGCCCAATTCATCGAGCATGGCGTTGTACATCTTCAGCTTTTCCAGCTTTCCACGCAGACCGGTCCAGGCATCTTTCACGATATCGTAGAGTTGTTCGCCTCCCTCCCAGATCTGGTCTCCTATCCACACGCCTACCGCGCCGCCCAGTCCCATGCCAATCCATGCACCGGGTGGGCTAGCTACTACTCCGCCGATATCGCCCCCTATACCAGCACCAATACCACCCCAGAACCAGTCCCAGTAGTCCTTGAACGGTCTGTATCCACTCGGGTCCACGCTACTAACCGGCTCATGCTCGCACTACAGATACGGATGCTCAGAAAGCACCGCGTCCCGGCTGATGAACCGCCCCACCTGCGGGTCATAGTAGCGTGCCCCGACGCGGAGCACACTCGCATCACCGTCATCGTCGTAGATCGCGAGTACTACACATAATTCACACTCGCCGGCGTATCCTTCCGACCAGTTACATCACCCATCAAAGCGAGGCCTATCAGTTTGTGGAATAACATCAATGTGCCTCGCTGCAACTTGGGGTACACCAGCGACACTACAAGCCAGGCGGTCAGGGTTTTAAAATAGTATTCACCGAATTCTTGTCCCAGCCATGTCCACATAGAAGGTCCACCTGTCGCCTGGTACCATACACTAAGAATCAATCCGCCCAGCAATGTTGTGAAAGCACTGAAAAGCACAGCTGCTAGTATCCAGCGCCACATCAAGAAGCCCACTGTCCGGATTGCCGCACGCATATCCCTCATCCCCTCCAGATGCAATACTGCTGCACTGTGCTCTAAACACCGTGCCGCTGCGGTTATTTCATCTGACCCAAACGGGAGGATGGTCGGCGTAGTATGCTGCCATCTCACGCGCGGTGCGCTTTATCCAGTTCCACAATCTGCTGGCGTCGCCCTCCTCCCATGCAACTCCTACTGCAGCCAGTGCTCCAGCTACCGCGCCTGGTAGTCCTCCCAGCAGTACACCTCCACCACCGAGCACGATAAGGTTAACGACAAATGTTTCCACCTTAAAATACCCACTCGGATCCACATGATTGACCGGGTCATCCTCGCAATACAGATACCGGTTCAACGACAATGGGCGATACAGGTTGCCCAGCCACTTGTCCGCGCTCGTCCACCTGCCTACCGCCGGCTCGTAGTAGCGCGCGCCGATATACAGCAGCCCCGCATCGCCATCATCGCGGTAGCCCCATGCGCCCGCAAAGCGATAGGGGTTGCCGCTGCTGCCCCACTGCGCCACCGGGTTGCCGAAGGCTTCGGTTGTGACAGTCGCTCAGTCGCTCAAACGACGTCGCCAGCGGGCAATTCGCCCCCAGAACGCTTCAGCATCTCTCAGATGTCCACCTTTGCGCCATCGCAACAAATAAAACATCATCGTCGGAAAGCCTATCACGATTGCTATCCCATCCCAGTCGTCAAAGAATGGATTGTTATAGGATGGAAAGAAGTGCGCACCAATGAAGTTGCCAGCGATGATGCCAATCATGGCTGCTACCCATTCTATCAAACAATACGAGACGCTCTGTTTTTTCGACACGTGTATCATTTTAGTCCTCCTCGGGATGTCCTCACGATAGCGAACATGGATCGTTCTATCGCATCGACGTAAACACGAGTAAAGCCACTGCAACAAAGAGCGTGACCGATACCCCCTGCAGGAAACCAGAGAACCATGTATTGCGTTCGCGGTCGTTCCATATGCAGACATGCGACCCACTGAGGGTTAAACCAATAAACGCAGTCAGCAGGGGAAGCTGCGACGCATAGAGCGGGATTCCTTCGGCCAGCCTGACCACCACGTAGCCGGCCAGAGACGCAGCAGTGAGAACATCGCCCCAGATAGCCCTTACCATCTTCGGGTCGTGTAAAGAAGCACGCTCACGGATGTGCCATGCGGCGGATGTCAGTAGCAGTACCGCGGCAATCAACAATACCCCCAGCTCAGCCATCTGTAACGCCATAAGTCTCACCTCTGCGTAGACTGCTCTCGTTGTATTTCCGACAATTTGCTCTTAATCTCAGCCAGCTTGGAGGGTGCGTATTTGGTGTCTCCCAGGTCCGCGGATTTGCGAAACGCCTGGGACGCCCCTTCAAGGTCGCCTGTGTGCAGGTAACACGCGCCGATGCGGTTATAAACTGCGATTTGCGCACGTAAACTTAAATCAGAAGGCAGGTTTCCGGTATGTGGCAACGCCGAAAGATAACCATCTATCGCCTCTTTGTAGTGTCCTCGCCGTTCCATCTCCAAAGACCGTTGCATGATTGCAGAGTATGTATATATACTGTCAGAAAATTTCCGTTGTGTCCAAACTGCGCGGAGCTGATATGCATGTTCGACGGTGAGTGCCAACAGCAACATCAGGACTGCGGTTAATACAGCCCCTCTCAACGTGTCACAGGCATTGCCTTTCATTGCGATACCTCCTCTTCCGAATCTCTTTTTCAGTTGCAGAGGTTACCGCTTGAGAGTAAAACGAATTTTCTTCTGGACAGACTCAGCACCTAGCCTATATGATACAGTTCACGACATTAAGGAGAAGCAGGCTTCAAAGATGCACAGCATTCACTGCCCGGCTCTTCAGCCTGCTGGGAAAAGCCTGCTCCTCCCCTCCTTTCACGGTCCCTTGTAATCAGGGTCACTCAGCCGTTCCATCATCCTAATCTGGTGTTCGTGGCTTCTACCATACACTCCTCCCCAAGAGTGTCCCTCCTCCCGCTCTTTCGACCCCATCCACTCCGCAAACTCTCTTGCAGCCAGTATGGCAAGGATGCCAATAGTTACAGCGATGCTTATACCACGAAGCCATGGCCATAGCCTATTAGGCCGCCTGCCTGTGGGATCTACGCTGTTAACCGGGTCATCTTCGCAATACAGATACCGGTTGAGCGACAGCGGGCGATAGATATCCCCCAACCACTTGTCCGCGCTCGTCCAGCGACCCACCGCCGGCTCATAGTAGCGCGCCCCGATATATAGCAGCCCCGCATCCCCATCGTCGCGGTAGCCCCAATCGCCGGCTAAGGTGTATGCCGTGCGGAAACCGGCGTCCAGCCGCTCCCCAAAGGCGGTGAAGTAACCGATGTAGGTCACCCAACCGCCAGTTTCGTCGGTGTGTACCCGCGCCGAACCCAGACGGTCACCGCCACTCCACCACTGGTCGCCCCACAGGATGTTTACCGCGTTCACCATGCCCCCCGCCCAGGTATACTTCCAGTCCATCATCAGATGGTTGTTTGGGTTGGGGTTATTCCACTGCTCGCGAAGCAGCGCGTCCCCCGCGAAGCGGTAAACAACCGAACGAGACGCACCCGAGTCGCTTACCCACCGGAAGAACCGGCGCCCGAGACCGTCATAGTTATAAAGGTGCGTGAAAATCATTTGACCTGCTACTGAGCGAACAATTCGCTGCAGGCGGTCCTCCTCGTCGTAGCCAAAGGTGATGGTCACGCCATCCACCGTGCGCGACACCATGTTACCGTTGGCATCCCACGCATAGGTGACCGAACCCGCACTCAGCAACCGGTTGTCATCATCGTAAGTGTAGTTCGTGACCACGCCATCCCGCACCTGTTGCACCCGGTTGCCTGCCGCGTCATACACCCAGTGCATCTCATACGCGACATACCCCTCCACTCGCCAACGGCAAAGCGCACACCCGTCAGTTTATTGCCGGTATACTGGAGTTGAATCGCCCGCCCCGATGGGTCGCTGACTTGGGTTAGCAGCCCATTGGAATCGTAGGTAAGGGCAATGGCGTTGCCGTTAGTGTCTACGATGCGAGAAAGCCGATAGTGGTTAATCACATTGGTGGGTTCGAACTCCAGCCGCACCTGCGACTTCAGGGTGAGCGCGTAGCTGTTTCCCGAAGCAGATAGTCGGTCGCGATAGCCATCACGCGGAACCCACTGTCCGCCCTGCAGGTCGAACAGCTGTATGGTTTGATGCCCCCACACCACGACAGCACGGTTCTGCTGGGGGTGGACGTTCAGATGCGTATCATAGGTGTGGCTCCACTTGGCGCCGATGGCAGGGTTGGTATACGCTGCCTTGCTATTGTGGTGCAGGCTAAACGATACCGGTAGCCCCCCACGTGCTCGCCAGCTCACCAGAGGAATGTCCGTCTGCTTTGCTCGGGAGACGGCGTTGATGCCTGCCACACTTGCCTGCCACGAGTGCCCCGAACCGGAACCCGCGGCGTCACCATCGTCCGGGGCAGGTGGAAGCACCTGTGACGCCATGACGGCGGTTGCCAGCGTATAGTTGGCATGGAGGTGCAGTTGAGTGGCATAAGCGGAGACGGTGTTGGCGAGGATAATCCCCAGCGAGGCAGCTGCCGCGAGGATACTACTAAGCGCGGTTACCCCCCGCCGCTTTTGTAAGCAGGAATACGACAGAAAGAGCCAATGCGAGGGGTTTGGTCAAGAAGCGTTTGCGAACACGGTTCATGACGTTGTTCCTCCTTAGTGTGACGTCGTGTTTTGCGGGTATTATGCACCGCAAGTGCGCACTGATGCACGATGGTTAAGCGATAAACTGTTTGAAAATTTCAAGGTTTTTTACGAGGGTTGCTGCATTGCGATGCACCTGTTACACCATCTCCAGCGGCACCGCCGTCACCCCCGGCGCAAGCGGAAGCACATGGGTGCCCAGATGCACCAGCCAGCCTCTGTCCGCACGGTGCGGGTAATCGCGCAGGAAAGCCTGTAACCCCGATGCCATCCCCGGGCGAGGGGTAGCAGTTGCCTTCACCTCTATCGGAACGAGCTTGCCGTCCTGCTCTAACAGCAGGTCTACCTCTTGCCCAGAGGCGGTACGCCAGAACGTTACACGGGGCTCTTCCCCGCGGTGCCAGAGCCGTTTCACTACCTCTGAAATCACCGCCGTCTCCACAATCGCCCCTGCTATGGGACTGGCGATGGCGTGCTCCACCGAGCGCAATCCCACCAGATAGCACAACAACCCTGTATCCACGAAATACACTTTGGGCGTTTTAACCAGTCGCTTGCCAACGTTTTCGTGGTAGGGGCGCAGCACAATTACCTGATGGGTTGCCTCCAGTACCGACAACCACGCCTTCGCGGTGTTGACCGATATTCCCAGGTCGCGCGAAATATCCGACAAGTTGAGCAGCTGCCCGCTGCGAGCCGCCAGCACACGCAGGAAGGTCTGGTAGGACAATAAATCGCCCACCTGGCGCAAAGCGCGCACATCACGCTCCAGGTAGGTCTGTACGTAGCTGGCATACCACAGGGTGAGATCGCGTTGCTCATCCAGAGCGATTTCAGGGTAGCTTCCGCGCAGGAACCACTGCCACCACTGTGCGATGGAAAATGCAGCTGGCTCCGCAGACGGCTCCCTTTCCCAGATGAAATCAGTTTGCGGTTCCCCCTTTCTCTCGGCGAAGGAGAAAGGCATCAGTTGCAGTATGGCACACCGCCCCGCCAGCGTTTCAGAGACACGCTGCATCATGAGCAGGTTTTGCGAGCCGCTTAGGATGTATTGTCCCTTCCGCTCGCGATGCGAGTCAATATCCTCCTTGATATACGGCAAGAGCTCAGGAGCGTTCTGCACCTCATCCAGAATGAGCGGAGGCGCATACAACTGCAGAAAACCGCGCGGGTCGGATCGAACAGCAGCTAGGACATCCGGGGTTTCGAGGGAAACGTACCGGTAGCGGTCGCCGAACAGGTGCTTGAGCAGGGTTGTTTTGCCAGTTTGCCGTGCCCCTGTGAGTACGACCGCCGGAAACTCACGCGCCGCCCGTTGCAAAACTGGTTCGAGACCTCTCGGCAGATACTCCATACACACGCCTCGATGCGATTTTGCATTATGATTGCAAAATTGCACGAATTTGTCAAGAGCCCCGGGAGGGCACGACTCGCGCGGCGCCAACCCCCTACCCGCGCACAGGTCGCTCCGCACAGTGCTGCGTCAAAGAGAGGGTTGCGACCGTCTCACAAATATCCCCCCGCGTAGCCTACGTTGAACTGCAGGATGGTTTCCTGCGCGTCGTCCAGACGGACGTTTGCCTCCACGTTGCGGTGCATCAGGTTCTCGGTAATCACTGTGCGATCGGCGTTGACCAGCTCGATACCGACGCGGTTCTCCTGAAACTCATTTTTGCGGATGGTGTGGTCGTGCGGGCGCGGTGCGGTTGGTTCCCCTTCTTTGACCTCCAGCGGACGGATGCCGTGGTCCTGGTTCGCCGCGATACGCACTCCCTTGCCACAGCGCGTGAAGATGTTCTCCTCGATGAGCCACTCGCAGCTGGTATCGTTCTGCGGGGCGGAGCGGGCAAACTCGGGCACATACTTGCTCCAGAGCAGGATACCATGTCCGCACGCCTGAAACGTGTTGCGCCGCACGGTAAACCCCACGCCGTTTTCCACCGCGATGCCCGCCTGCCGGTTGTGCAACATGCGGTTGTCCTCTATCACGAACTCGCGCGAAAAGCCCAGCCAGAAGCCATAGTTGCAGTAGTTGGCGAAGTTGTTGCGGTACACGTTGCCGCGGCTGAAGGTGGCTTCAAAGGCGATGTTGGGGCTATAAGAGCCGTCGTTTTCCTCAAACAGGTTGTCATCGCAGCCAACCAGTTCCATTTGTGGGGTCATGCCCGCAAGGAAAAAGCCGTCGCCCCCCAGACGGGCATAGTTACGCCGGAAGATGTTTCGGCAGGATTTGTAGACTATCAGGAAGCCCGTGGCATCCGCGCCCATGTGTCCGTAGCGCTCCCCGCGCGGCTCATAGCGGCAGCAGAAGTCTGCATAGTTGTGCTCATACAGGCTGTCACTGGTGTCATACAGGTGGAACCCGAAGCCGCTGCAGTAGTTGGCGACGTTGCCTCGCACGGTCAGATGGCGACAATGGTAAGCCAGCAAGCCGGTCATCTGGTGCTGCAGGTCGTTGTCGGCAATCAGGCTCTCCTCCACCCGGCACAGCAGGATACCCCCGCCATAAGCTTTTTCCACAGGCAGCCAGATGTCGAGAAAGATGGTATTGGGTTCCACTTCTGCAGTGGAAGTGACCTGACAGGCGGTGATAGTCAGCGACTTGCAGTCGGTAGCGCGGATGCCGTGATAGTACTCGCGCAGGTGCAGCCGTTTGATGGTCACGCCCTGCCGTCCTTCCACACGCACGCCTACCCCAGTGCGGTTGTTGCCGACCAGAATCGCTCCGTTGCCGTCCAGCGTCACACCATCGGCAGCAAGGGTGATGCCGTTCGGCAGGTAGTACACACCCGGCTCGAGCACGGTATCCTGAGTAATGACCATCCCATCGGTGGGAACAACCATGTTTCTCCTCCTCAGCCAATAATTAACTTGACGGCAGCGATTGCCGCCAGTATCAGAACCACTTCGTCGAACAGTTTCTGTGGGATGCGCGGCAGCAACCACCTGCCCACATATACCCCCGCCACAATCACCGGTATCGCCGTCACGTTGAACAGCAGGCTTCGCACAGTGATGATGGGCTTTTCAGGGTTTATCAGGCTCAGTACGATGAATACCGGCAGTTTGGAGAGGTTCACTGCAAAGTAATACCATGCCGAAGTGCCCATGAACTGCTCTTTGGGCAGCCGCAGGCTCGTCAGGTAGATACCCATGATGGGACCTGCGGCATTAGAGACAGTGGTCGCAAATCCCGCGGCGGTACCGGTGGAGGCGATACCCACAGGGGAGTGGGGTGACAGACGCTCTCCCCACCGCTGGCGCAGCAGGTGTATCGCCAGCATCACCAGCACCAGCGTACCGATGATTGGCTCCAGCAGGTCGCGGCTGGTGGGCATTTCCCCCAAACGCCATAGCACATACGCCCCCAGCGCCATGCCCACCAGCACCCATGGGATAAGCTCGACGAGACGTTTCCATTGCGTATGTTGACGGTACCACCGTACCGCAAAGATGTCACCCACGATGAGCATGGGAAGCATAGTGCCAACGGAAGCTCTACCTCCAAAGGCGGCAGCTAGCAACGGAACCACCAGAATACCGATACCCGGCACACCCGTTTTGGAGACACCGATAAGGAAAGCAGCCGCAGATGCCAGTGCTATTTGCCACGTCTCGTACGGTAACACCTCAGCGCGTCGCCCTACCGGAGACCAATAGAGTGCCTTCCACCTGTTCTCCGCGATGGTTCACCAGACCGATGCCCACGGCACGGACTACCTCGACAGTCGGTTCGTCGAAACGCATGGCGAACACATAAGGAAGGTAAGGCGGAGTATAACCTGACTCTTGCAGCCTGCGCTGATAGTTCCTGGACTGCACCCGCTGCGCCCAGCGATAGACATCTTTTGTGCCGAGGCGGTGCTTCACCTCCACGACTACCGTTACGTCCTGACCGTTTGGATCGGTCGCCCGCAAGATGACATCAACCTCGCCGTTGATGAGAGCGGATTGCACCGACTTGTGGATGACATAGCCGCGCTTTTTTAACACCCACCCCACCATGTCTTCCGCCTCATCCTCAACGGTCATACCTATCGTGTTGGACAGGTTGCGCACTTCTTTCTGCAGACGTTCGAAAGCCACTTCCAGACGTTGCTGCCCTCGCTCCAGTCGGTCTAGGCGAGCATCTGTCTGTTGCCTGTATCGTGCGAACTCCTCCTCCGTGCGACGCTGCGCCTCCGCGAGTTCCTGGATCGCTTGCTCCAGACGGTTGAAACGCTCTTCTGCGTAGGCGCGGTACCGTGCGAACTCCTCCTCCGTGCGACGCTGCGCCTCGGCTAAAGCACGAACCTCTGCTGCCAGTTCCGCGAAACGACGGTCTGTCTCCTCGCGGTAAGAGGCAAACTGCTCCTCGAGGCGACGGTGTGCCTGTGCCAGGGCGCGTACTTCTGCGGAAAGGGCAGCAATTTCGGCTTCGGTGCGTTTCTGCGCTTCGATAAGCTCACGAACCTGCTGGGGTAACGACAGGAATTCGTCACCCAGCAGTGCGCCAAGCAGCTCCGCCCGCCACTCCGGTCGCTGGCGCAGTATCTCCAGTAAATCGCGGAAATCCTCAACCGTGAATGCCATCCACTTTCACCTCATCCATTATACCGTATTACTCAGAATGCATCTGCACGAACGCTTTCACCACGCCGTCCTGATAATGAAACGCGGTCTCGAACGCCTGCTGACACTGTTCCTTCGGGAAAGTGTGCGTCGCCAAACGGGCAAGGGGAACCCTGCCCTGTAGCACCAGCCGCATCGCCCGCTGCAGGGTCAACCGCGAACGGCGCACCATCAGGATGCTCAAGCCCTTGCGACGCGCGGCGGAGCCTTCCAGCCGAACATGTCCTGTCGGATTGGTTCCTATCATCATACATTTCGCGCCGGGGGCGGCTATCTGCGCTGTTTGCCACTGCGTATCATCTACTCCCGCACACTCGAAGACGTAGTCAAAGCCTCTGCCGCCGGTGAAACGTCGCGCCTCCGCCACCACGTCTGCCTGTGCGGCGTGGACCGCTTCGTCTGCTCCCAGCTCGTGCGCCAGTTTTAGCCGGTAACCGAGCACGTCTGTGCAGAATATCGGATGGATGCCCATCTGCTTCAACACCATGAGCACACACAACCCCAGCGTGCCGCAACCCAGTATCGCTGCCGACCTCCCTGTGCGCAGCTTGCCCAGGTCCACCGCATGGAGTGCAATCGCCAGCGGTTCCAGCAGTACTCCCTCTGCATCGCTGAGGCTGTCGGGCAGCGGCTCCAGCAGGTGCGCGGGATGGGCGATGAACTCCTGCATCGCCCCTGCCTCAGGAGGCAAACCGAGAAAGAAGTGGTTCGGACACAGGTTCAGGTCACCGCGCAGGCAGAACTCGCAGCGCAGACAGGGTATCGCCGGCTCTATCGCCACCCGTCTGCCCACAAGGTGCGCATATTCGGGGGAGGTAACCTCCTCTACCACGCCCATCGCCTCGTGTCCCAGCACGAAAGGCAGTGATGCCCGCGCTTCGCCAATCGCCCCGTCGCGGAACAGGTGCAGGTCGGAACCGCAGATGCCCACCTGCAGCACTCTTACCAGCGCGTCGCCTGCCTGCAACGACGGCTCGGATGCGGAGAGGCACTCCACCCTCCTGATACTGGTTAAACACACCGCTTGCATGGTTTGCCCTTTCTACTGTGCCAGTTCGTAGAGGATACGTGCGTAGATGAGCGTGATTTTCTGCAGCGTGCTCACCGCGATGCGCTCGTCGGGTTCATGCGCCGCGCCGTCGCCCTCAAATCCCGTGCCGATGGCCACGATGTTCTGTGTGGCACGGGCGTAGGTACCGCCGCCCATCGTTTGGGGAGGCTTATCGTCGCCAGTCTCCTCGCGGTACACGCGCAGGATGGTCTGCAGAAAGGGAGTCTCCAGCGGTATGTACAGCGGCGCAATCCCAAAATGGTTCGTCAGGGCGAACCCCTGCGGCTCTATGACGGCTTTCAGCCTCTCCAGCAGCGCGTCCAGCGTCCATGTGACCGGGTAGCGCACGTTGATGGTGCACTGCACCCGCGCGCCGTTATAATCGAAGACGCCGAGATTGGCGGTCAGCGCACCGGAGGCCTCGTCGCTGTGCGCGATGCCGATAGCGGCGCCGTCGGTGCTCTGTGCCCACTCGCGCAGGGTGCTCAGCCAGTGGCGGTTTTCAGGCAACCCCAGCAGCTCCAGCGCGCTGAGCAGTTTCGTCACGGCGTTCACGCCCTCATTGGGAGAGCTGCCGTGCGCCGATTTGCCCCGCGCCACCACCAGCACCCCCCTGTCCTCCGAGGTGGTTACGATGTCCTCGATGCCTGCCAGCGCGCACTGGATGGCGTCGATCTGTTCGCCTTTCGCTTCCAGAAAGGCTTCCGCCCGGTCAGGGACCATATTTGGACGCTCACCGCCGCGCGCCCAGACGATGCGTGGCAGCTGTTCTGCGGGAGACGCGCTCTTTTCTATCTGCAGATTCACAATACCCTTTTCGGCGTAGATGAGCGGCCAGCCGCCATCCGGCGTAAAGCCGCAGCACGGTCGCTCCGGTTCATGCTGGAAATAGTATCTCATGCACTCCCAGCCGCTTTCCTCATCTCCGCCCACAATCAGGCGGATGCGTCGGCGCACCGGCAAGCCCAGTTCCCGGATGGCTCGCGCCGCGTAAAGCACCGCGATGGTGGGACCCTTGTCGTCCTGCGCTCCGCGTGCATAGATATATCCGTCGCGCAGCACCCCCTCAAAGGGTGGAACGCTCCAGCCGTTGCCCGGCGGCACCACATCCACATGGCTGAGTGTGCCGACAATCTCGTCCCCTTCGCCGATTTCCAGATGCAGTGCGTATCCATTGTAGTCCTTTACTCGAAAGCCGTAACGCCCGCCCAGCTCCAGCAGGGTATCGAATGCCGCACGAACGCCCAGCCCAAAAGGCGCCATCGGCAGCGGCTCGCTTTTGACGCTTTCGCACTGCAACAGCGCGCGCAAATCGACGACCATCTCGTCGGTGTGTTCTTCTATCCAGCGTTGTAAAGCCTCACGTGCCATACTGTGCATCCCTCCTGTGCTTGCCATTTGGGCAGAGGCACGGCGTTTCCCTGCCGCGTCCGTTCAGTTTCCGCGCAACAGCCTGCCTACCGCCTCTATACGCCGCGTGTCTGGTTTTCCGTTCGCGCCCAGTGTCGGGCACAACCAGCCTCCCTCATCGTGCTCGTTCCAAGCATAGGCGATAAGCGTATCCGCCTCGCAGCGGTCGCGATGAGCGCGCACGAAGTCCAGAGCCTCCTTCAAAGCGAGCGCGCATTGCTCGGGGGTGAACGTTTTGTAGTGCTCAGGACCCGGCTGGTACCAGGGAACCGGGGTATCCACGCGCGGTCGCGGGTCCCATCCCCAGGACACCAGCGGTATTGCCTGACCGACCTCTACCATCTGCTGCCACAGTTGGTGCATCTCTTTCAGAGCCAGTTCAAAGGGCGCGCCTTCCCGCGTGCCGCCGGGTAGCGCGTATGCAGAGATGGCATCCGCGCCTATCGCACGACGTATCCGCTCCGTCTCGTGGGGGGAAAAATACATCACCGCGATATAGGGATTGCCTGCTCCGGTGCGCACCGAGACGGAGCGGAGAGAATCTATGGTGCGCTGAAAGGCATCGATGCTTCGCCACTGTTGTAACACCCACCGGCTCTCATGCGCCAGCAGATAGACGAGCGGACGGTTGTCCAGCACGCGCTGGTAATGCGGTCGGGCAAAATAACCGACCAGCCGACGCACCATACGGTGATACTCATCCGGTCCGCCAAAACGCTCCCACTCCACGATGTTGCAAAAGCGCAACCCGTGTTTGGGAGTCATGTCCACGAAACGGCGCAGGGGAAGAGAAAGCGGATGGTCTTCCGGATATGTGACAAACGCCCAGTAGTCCAGTCCAGCCCTGCGCGCGTAGACAATCTCCTGTTCCAACACGCCTGGAAGGTCTCCACGGATGCGGATGGTACCATCCCTCCGCACCCGCGCAAACCACGGCAAACGAAAGCGGTACTGCGGAGGAGATAGGGTCTTTTCCACCGACTTACCGACCTCGCTGAGTTCACCATGCCAGGCGTCCCATCGGATGGCACCCACGAGTGCCCTGTGTTGCATGGCAGGCATACATCACCTCCTCAACGGGCTGTCAGCACTTCTCGGAAGAAGTTTTCCAGGATACGCTTACCATCCGGAAATCTGTCGGTATACTGCTCCGGATGGAACTGCACGCTCACGATTGGGCGACGCCGATGCCGCATGGCCTGAATCCGGCATTCCGGCGTCGATGCCAGCAGTTTGAAACCCGGCGGCAGCTTTTTAATCTCACACTGCCACTCGCCCGGGTAGAAAAGCACACGTAGATTAGCATGGACTATCCCCTGTCCTGCACTTCACTCCGGTGGTTCGCCAAAATCGACTTGAATCCTTTCCGTACCTCACGAAGTCTACTGTCATCTTTATCACATAAAATGTTATTTTCAGGTAATCTTTTAAGCCTCTATCTTTTTTATACAAAAATTTCGTGAAATTTTACACGAAGCCTTAGCAAAACCTCTGTTTTGGCACGGATTATGCATATATAGTAAGTGGCATAGTTGTTTCCACCTGGAGAATATGCCGGGATGCAAGGGGGCAGGGACCTGTATACTGACCCCTGGTGCCGGGGTGAGTTGCAAGCGACGCCCCGAAAACAGGGAGGTAATTTCAATGAAGAACAACCGCAACTGGCTTCTGCCTGCGGTTTGGTTGGCGAGTCTGCTGCTCTTCGGCGTGTCACCGTCGCTGCTGGCACAGCAGGCGAGGAAGCCGAATCTGGACACGGGAGCGTTCTCCTGTCTCCTTCCGGGCAGCCCGCTGGATATGCTCCTCGCCGCGCCCGGAACACAACCCCCTCTTCAGTACGAGACCTCGGTGGCACACACCCGCCCCGAGAAAGCCAACTCTAACCGTCCCGTCGGTCAGGCGTACCTGCGGGGAGGGCTGGCGCTGGGCAATGAGGGCGTGGTGGACGCCGGTTGCTTTCCTTTGCCTTTCGGCACCAAAGGCGAGAAGGTCGCACTGGCGTTTTTGAGCGGAGAGTATGTGCCCCCCGAGGGCGAGAAACTGCAGCCCGCTCTGGTGAGACTGGCGCAGCAACGCTCCGCGCAACTCTCCGCGCTTGGCTCCAGCGCAAAACCCGCCGTGTATGCGCTTATCCTGCTCAACAACAGGCTGGACGACGCACTGCAGGCGCGGCTGGAGGAGCGCGGGGTGGAGCTGTATGGGTTCTATCCGTATCGCGCCTACCAGGCGCGCATTCCGGTAGACGCGCTGAACACCGTGGCGGCGCATCCGCAGGTGCGCTGGGTCGGTCAGCCCAATCCGGTGCAGAAACTGGATCCGGAACTGCTGTACTTTATGGGTGACCAGAGCGGCGAGCGCATCTGGCTCTACGTGAACCTGTTCGCCCCCGATGAAGCAGCACGTGACGTCATCTCCAGCATGGTGACGCAAACCGGCGTGTGGGATTCGTCACTGAGCGTGCTTGCCGTCGTTGCGGACGCCGCTACCGTCAACCGCCTGCTGGATATGGATGCGGTGCTGTTCGTGGAGCCGATACGCCCGTCGCACGTCATGCACACCGAGTCGCAGGCATCCATTGATGCCGACCTCTTGTGGCATTACCAGCATGACGGACGCCCCGAGGGCGGCCGCCCTATCAAGGTGGGCGTGATGGACACTGGCGTGCGCATCTCGCACTGGGATTTCGCCAATATCCTTGGAGGCACTGCGGGTTACAATCGCACCGATGAGGGCAGCTGGTGGGAGGACCTGCATGGACACGGCACACACGTCTCCGGTACCTTCATGGGTGAGGGACGAGCACAGTTCCGCTATCGGGGCACGGCATCCGGATTGCGTGATACCAACGTCGACGGCTGGGACTTTATCTTCAGCAAGGTGTTCCGCTCGGATGGATATTCACAGGGTGACTCGATTTATCAGGGCTTGCTGGACATGCAGGGCAGAGAGACCCGCTACAGACGGCAGGTGTTCAACTTCAGCGGCGGCGCAGACGGCAGCTATCTCGTCGGCACGGACACCAATTCCCGCAAGGTGGATGAGATGTTCCGGCAGAACATCGTGCCGGTGATAGCTGCGGGCAACGCGGGTCCCAATGAGGGCACCGTTGGCTCGCCGGGCGTGGCGAAGGGCGCGTTCACCGTAGGTTCCATCTACGACGATGGTGTGGGAACCTTAGACCAGATGCGCTCCACTTCCTCACGCGGACCCACCGGAGATGGTCGTGTAAAACCGGACGTGGTCGCTCCGGGCATCTCGATAGACTCGTGCGGTAAGGACAGTGATACCGACTACGCCTACGGCTGGAGCGGCACCTCCATGGCAGCGCCCCACGTCGCGGGACTGGTAGCAGGCTTCATTGGGCACTACAACACCCCTGCCTGGGCAACCAAGTCCACCATCCTCGTCAATGCCATTAACCTGGGGCACGCCGCCACGGCTCAGGGACGAGGCAAGGTAGATGGCATGCTGTCGCATTACAACATAGACGGTTGGTGGTCCACCTGGTGGGACAGCAATGGAGGCACGGGAAGCCTGAAAACCATCGATTTCAACCTGTCTCAAAACGCTGCCCTGTTGCGCATCGTGCTGGTGTACCCGGATGCGCCTGCCCCGTCTGGTGGTAGCGTTGCGCTCAAGAACGACCTGGACCTCTACCTGGACAAAGAGCCTTTCACTAGTGGAGCCAGCGGCGAGTGGTGGTCTGTCTCTTCCAGAGACAACATAGAGGTCATCAATGTCGCGAACGCCACCGCGGGGAACTATCGCATCAAGGTGTACACCTATAACCAGAACGAGGGTTCCACGCAGGCGTGGGCAGTGACGGCGCGCGCCTTTTACGGCGATGTCACCCCGAACGTCACCATCACATTCACCGCACCGGTGGCGGTGAAACCCAACGTGAACTTCGAGGTGACCGGCTCGGCACGCGCGGATTCTTATGTCGCCTCCGGAGTGCTGGGCGACATCAACCTTTTAACCTCCGGTGTAGTGCTGAACGGGCTGACCTACGTGCGCTACGCCCCGGACGGTGCAGAAGAAAGCGTGTATTTTGCGAGCAGGGAGAGCATGAATCAGGGCAACATCCCTGCCGGCTACTGGCGACGGCTGGTTTGGAGCCTGAAGGGAACCACCGAGGGCTCCAAAAGCATCCGTTACGACATCCAGTCCATCAACGGCGGCACCGCCTCCGTCACCCGCACGGTGATTGTGGACGGTACCAACCCCACCAACTGGCAGGGCTTTCTACCAGACTGGACGAACGACCCGACGCCGAACTGCTCTATCCAGGTACAGGACGCCCTGTCAGGGCTGAACACCAGCGAACTGTACTACTGGTACTGGACTGCTGCCACAGGGACGCGGGGACCGTTCGCGTGCACCACCAGTGCCGCCAACGGCTCCACCGCGCTCGAGCGCATCACCGCAACGGACGTGCCGTTCAATCAGGAAGGCAGCACCGGGCAAAATCAGGTCTATTTCCGCGCCTACGACCGTGCGGGCAACTCCAGCGACAGCGGCTGGAAAACGGTGAAGATCGACCTCACCGCCCCGCAGGACTGGCAGAACTTCACTGTGACCAGCGTGGGCAGCACAGGACTGACGCCAACCTGCACTGTGCAGGTACGCGACTTGCTGTCAGGGCTGAGCATCTCCGCTGGAGCCTATTACCGCTATTCGAAAGATGGCGGCAGCACGTGGAGCACCTGGCAGCTGGGAACCCTCACCGGTTCAGATGGCACCCCCGCTTTCCAGACCCTCACCGCTACCAACGTGCCCTTCAACCAGCAGAACGCAACGCTGAACAAAATCCAGTTTGCTGCGCGTGACGTAGCAGGCACATGGGGCTACAGTCCCCAGTACACCGTAGCCACCAAATACACCACCTATCTCGACCTGCAGAACGCTTCCGGCACTATCGGACAAACGGCAACTCTGCAGGCAACACTGCGTCGCGTCTCGGACAACGCCGTGTTGTCCAGCAAGACGGTGAGCTTCAGCGTGGAAGGCTCGTCTGTTGGCTCTGCGACTACCGACGCCTCCGGCGTTGCCAAGCGGACGTGGACGGTGACCGCCGGTATACTGGGTGACGTGCCGATGAGCGCATCGTTTGCCGGAGACAGCACGTACCATCCCAGCTCAGACACAGCCACCTTCCGCCGCTACGCCGATACCGTCGTCTCTGTCTCGAACGTATCCGGCAGGCGAGGCGAAACCGTTACCCTGACCGCGAAACTGACGCGCAAGCACGATGGTGCGCTGATCATTAACCGCATGCTTAGATTCAAGGTGGACGGTATCGTTGTCGGCAATGCGCTGACCAATATCGGCGGTGTTGCCAGCGTGGCTTACACCATCCCCAACGATGCCTCCATCGGGGCGCACCAGATTCTGGTAGAGTTCGCCGGGGACGATCCCCTGAATCCCAGCAAGGGCACCGGCACACTCCACGTTGCTCCAACCATTCACGTGGTCAGCGGGCGTGTGTATCTGCAGGATTACATCGCAGACCCGACCGATACCTCGGTCACCATTGAAATCCGCGAACCAGGCAGCACCACACCGGTGGAAACGCACATTGTGCTGCTCGACGGCAACCTGTACGCCTTCGGCACCACGCTGGAGGGAACGTACGACCTCGCTGCCAAAGCCTCGCACTGGCTGAGACAAACCCGACAACGAATCGCTATCCGGGGCGATGTGACGGTGAACTTCAGCCTGATCAACGGCGACGTGGATGGCGATAACGAAGTAACGCTGTTTGATTTCGGCGAGCTGGTCGCGGCGTTTGGCAGTCTGCCGGGCGACAGCAACTGGAACGCCAATGCCGATCTGGACGGAGATGAGGAGGTCACCCTCTTTGACTTCGGCATCCTCGTGCGCAACTTCGGTTTGATTGGCGACGATTAAGCGAACAAAGGGGTGCTCCGTACGGAGCACCCCTTGACAAACAGCCTTCCCCCAAGATAACATGCTAATAGAAGTACGGTACGACCGTCGACCAGAAAGGGAGGTCTCCCGATGCGAAGTTCCAGAAAGGGGTTTGAGCTCGACCCCATTACCCTGGGCACCATCGCGCTGGGCATCGTGCTGGTGGTGGTGTTCATCGTTATCGGCAATAACCGGATGCCTCAACCGGTATCGCCTTCCTATGCCAGTACCTCTGCCGGTACGGGCGGAATGGGCGGCGCGCCATCGTATGGCGGAGCCCCCTATGGAGCTGGCCCCGGTGGTGGCATGCCCTATGGTGCGCCAACCGGTCCCTACGGAGGATACGGTGCTCCGCCGGGAATGCCGCCCGGTATCCCTCCGGGTGTTGGTGCTCCCACCTCTGGAGCCTATCGCCCGCCGGGCCCCATGATGAGTGGTCCCTCCGCGGCACCCTCCGGTGGAGCAGGAACGATGGGCGGACTGGGAGGCAGAAGAGGCGACGTGGGACTGGAGGAAGATTAACCTGCTCTTCCTCGCCGAGCGGCTGCCGACAGAGCAGCCGCTTTTTTATCCTGCGGTTTTGGGGTGGAACCTGTTTATCCTCGCTCGCCGTATGAAAAACAAAACACACGAAGTGAAAGGAGGAGGTTTTATGCATCGCTGGCAGAAGGCAGTGGCAGTTGTTCTGGTGCTGACGGGCATCTTCACTGGAGCGTTGTGGTTCACCGGCAACCTGTTTGCAGACCCATTGCCTCAGGGACGCTCTGCACCCGACTTTACTTTACCGGATCAAGATGGTAAACGGCATCGGCTTTCCGCGTACCGCGGTAAGACGGTAGTGCTCGCCTTTTATCCCGCAGATATGACGCCCGGCTGCACGATGGAGATGCGCTCGCTGAACGCATCGCTGCCTCAGTTCAAAGAGATGGGCGTGCAGGTTTTCGGTATCAGCGCGCAGGACGTGAAGTCCAAGCGTGAGTTTTGCGACAGAGAAGGTCTGCAGTTCCCCCTGCTGGCAGATGTCGGTGGGAAGGTTGCACGTCAATACGGCGTGCTCGCCCCGGCGGGGATTGCCCAGCGCGTGACGTTCATCATCAATCCGAAGGGACAAATCGCCAGCGTCATTACCAATGTGAACGTCAATGCACATGGCGAGCAGGTGCTGGCGATGCTCAAGCAACAACCCTCCGCGCAAGCCTCTGCCAACTGGAAGGCCCAGCTGGGACAGCTGGTGCCTGACTTCCAGCTTCCCCGAGCGGATAACGGCAAGATGGAATCGGTATACGGCGACCGCAAGCAGAAGGCAACGGTGGTCATGTTCATCGCCACCCGATGCCCCATCTCCAACGCCTACAATGAGCGTATGCGTACCATCGCACAGGAATACATGGCAAAGGGCGTTCGATTCGTCGGCATCAACTCCAACGTCATCGAGCCGACCCCAGAAGTGGCGGAACATGCCAAGCAAAATGGCTTCCCCTTCCCTGTCCTGAAAGACGAGGGTAACAAAATTGCCGACCGCTTCAACGCGCAGTTCACCCCTGAAATCTTCGTCATGGATGCGAATGGCGTTCTGCGCTATCACGGGCGGATCGACGACAGCCAGAACCCGGCAAACATCACCTCTCATGACCTGCGAGATACCCTGGACGCGCTGCTGGCAGGAAAGAACCCGCCTCGCGCGGAAACCAAAGCCTTCGGATGCACGATTAAGAGAGTGAGGTAAGAGAGGGTGTTCGCACATCGGTTCGGCTCGGTCGTCGTACTGTTGAGCATCGCGCTGCTGGCACAGGCAGCGGCAAAAGTACCGCAGGTAGACGGCGACGGTTTCAAAAAGGAGCTGGCGAAACGCAAAGGCAAGGTGGTGGTCGTCAACCTGTGGGCAACATGGTGTGCGCCCTGCCGCGCTGAGTTCCCTGCGCTGGTTAAGCTGTATAACACCTACCGCAACCGCGGCGTGGATGTCCTCGTCATCTCGGTGGATGATGTGGCGGACGAGGCGAAGGTGGCGCAGTTCCTGCAGCAGCAGAAAGCGAAAATGCCCGCGTTTATCAAGAAACCGGGCGATTCCGAGAAGTTCATCAATGCGGTGGACCGCGATTGGCGCGGGGCAATCCCGTACACGATAGTGTACGACCGTAACGGCAAACCGTTTGCCAGAATGCTGGGCGACCACACCTTCGCTGAATTTGAAGCCACGGTGAAAAAGGCTCTTGCCAAACGCAAATGACCCCCGTATCCGAAAACCCTTTGCTGGAGGCGTCGTTTCTGCTACGCCTCCAGCGTTTGCAACTGCTGGTCCGGCGGCCACTGCCGGGTCAGTGGAAGGGAGAACATCGTTCGCCCAAACGTGGTTACAGTGTGGAGTTCGCCGATTTCCGCGAGTATTCGCCCGGAGACGACCTGCGCTACGTGGACTGGAAAGCCTACGGCAGGTTAGAACGCCTCTATCTGAAGCAATACGTGGAGGAGGAAGATATCTACGTCTTGCTGCTGGTGGACTGCAGCCGCTCCATGCAGTTCGGACAACCCACGAAACTGCTGTTTGCTCTGCAGGTGGCTGCAGCTCTTGGCTACATCGCGCTGAGCCGCTTTCACCGCGTGGGTGCGGGGCTGATAGCCGACGGCAGTGTGTTCTGGATGCGCCCGGTGCGCGGCAGGCAGTCTCTGATTCCTTTGCTGCGCTTTCTGGGCAACCCACCCGATGCGCGAAGCACTGCACTCGCCGAAGCAGCGCGGCAGGTGGTCAACAGCTGGAAACACCGCGGGGCGGTATACCTGCTGACCGACCTGATGGATGAACACTGGCAGGGCGCCCTGCGCCAACTCCTTTCCCGTCGCCACGAACTCACCCTCATCCATACCCTCACTCCACAGGAATTACATCCCGACCTGATGGGTGACCTGCTGCTGGTGGATAGCGAGACAGGCGAGGCGCGCGAGGTCAGCCTTTCCGCTCACGCCCTGAACCTGTACCAGCGTGCCCTGCACCAGCTCTTTAATGACGCCTCCGCCCTGTGCGGACACTTCGGCGGCAACTACCTGCTGGCGGATACCTCGCAACCGCTGGAGCAGTTCGTGCTGCGGGAGATGCGAACAAGGGGGGTGCTGGCATGAGATTCCTTGCCGCGTGGAACCTGCTATGGTTTTTGCCCATTGGCGGCGCGATTGTCGCGCTCTACATCCTGCGCCTGCGTCGCCGTCGCGTGGAGGTTCCCGCCGTTCTGCTCTGGACGCAGGTATTGCAGGACTTTCAGGCGAACGTGCCGTGGCAACGGCTGCGCAAGCACTGGCTGTTGCTGGTGCAGCTGCTGGCTGCGCTGTTACTGGTACTGGGGGTGGCACAGCCTTACACCCGCGCATGGGTCTACTCTGGCGAGGCGCATGTGCTGGTGCTAGACGGAAGCGCAAGTATGCTGGCAACCGACGTGGCGCCCAATCGTTTCGAACAGGCAAAGGCTCTGGCGCGAGAGTATATCCAGAAAATGCCGCAGGGTGACCAGGCAGCCATCGTGCTGGCGGGGGCACGCCCTCGCGTGCTTTGCGGACTGACGTATAACCGTTCGGAGTTGCTGCGTGCCCTGAAAAACGCCCTGCCCGCTGAAACCGGCGTGAACATGGCAGAAGCGGTGGCGCTCGCCTCGGCAATCCTCGCGCCCTTCGCTGCCCCAACGATTGAAGTGTTCACCGACGGAGGCTTTCCCGAACCGCGGGATATCGACACAGGAAGAGCGCGACTTCAGTACCATATGGTGGGCACTCGTGCGGAGAACGCAGGTATCGTGGCGGTAGACCTGCGCGAAGACCACGACGCTCCCGCGCGGTTTGACCTCTTTGTGGCGGTGCGTCATAATAGCAATAGGGAAAAGCGTTACACGGTGGAGCTCTGGCGCGGCGATAATCTGACAGATGCTCAGGAGGTGGTAGTGCCCGCCAAATCGGAAGTTCCCGTGTTGTTCCGCCAGCTGATACCAGCCGACCAACCGGAGGAGTTGCGCGTTCGGCTGGACACACGCGACGCCCTCGCCTGCGACAACGCCGCTTACGCCGTACTGCACCCGGTGCGCCCGCTAAAGGTATTGCTGGTGAGCAAAGGTAATCTCTTTCTGGAAACCGCCCTGCAGTTAGATGCTCGCACCACCGTACAGAGAACAACATCGCCGCCGACTGCCGAGGCATCCGCCCAATTTGACGTGGTGGTCTACGACAATATAGAGCCCGCCTCCCCTCCTTCTGGTCATGCTGTAATCGTCGGGGTCATCCCGCGATGGTTCCCTGTTGTCCCTCTTCAGGCTATAGAGAACAGTGTGGTGGTGGACTGGAATCACACCCATCCTGTGATGCGCTACGTCGACCTCGCTTCGGTACGGCTGAGCAAAGTCACCCCCGTTGTGCCTCAGGCGGGCACGGCAACCTTAGCCGAAGTCAGCGAAGGGGCTGTGATGGTGTCCGTATCCAAGCCAGACAAACGCTGGATGCTCATCACTTTCGACGTGGGGGCGACAGACCTGCCGTTGCGCGTGGCGTTTCCGGTGATGATGCTGAACGCCCTGCGCTGGTTAACTGCGCCGTCGGAGGGGGCAGAACGTGGATTGATACCGGCAGGCGGTCTGGCAGTTATCCCCGTGCCGGGCGACCTTGACAGGATAGCAGTGCGCCTGCCCAGCGGCAAAACGAAGGAAATGAGCGTGCAGGATGGAACCGCTCCCTTTGAGGACACCGTGCAAACCGGTATTTATCGATGCCCGGAGACAGGCTATCTGTTCGCCGTGAATCTCGCACAGCGCGAAGAGACCGATCTGGCAGTGAATCAGTACGGTACTCCCGCGTCAACCGGCACATCTGCCGGCGTCAGGAAGGTTCTGGCACGGCGAGAGTGGTGGCACTGGCTGGCAGGAGTGCTCCTCGCGGTGATGTTGCTGGAATGGGTGATATACCATAGAAGGTGGTGAACCAGCGTATTTCGTGGTGCTTATAGCAAAAGTGGCAAAAAAACTGATGTTTTTTTCTTACAAAACCGTGCAAAACCCCTTGAACGGCACGCAACTTGCGTTGTAGAATATCAGCAGATGTCGGACAGGAGTAAGAGAGGAGAGGGTTCGCAATGAAAAAGTGGCTTTTGCTCGCGGCGGCGGCAGGGTTGCTGATGGTCTGGCGAGCGGCAGATGCACAATCGCTCGGCAGGCGAGATAACACCCCGAACCGCCAGCCAGGTAATGTGGTGACTCAGAGCTCGCCAGCCGTCCCGGACGCAAGTACTCTGGTATTGTTCGCATCCGGAGCCGCGCCGGTCGCCCTGTATGTGCTGAGGAGACATCGAGGCAAGAAATAGAAGTCGCGGCTCTTTGGGAGGGCTCCCCTCCGCCGCGACCGCCCCATGAACGGCGAAACGCAAGGTGAGCCGAATGTCTTCATACCTTTTTTCTCACGAGGTGGTCGCGGCACGAGAGAAGCGTCGAATACCGTACTAACGATGCGAGGCAGGTAATACCTGCTTCGCCGCTACGTACATCCGCCCATCTCGGGTACGTCGTAGTGCGCCATCCACAAACACTGTTTGTCCCCGCGTGCTTGCAGGTGCCCAAGCGCCGGTCACATAGATGCACCCTGTATCGTCGCGCAAGACCCAGTCGCTGCGGGTTACCGGCGGACCGCCTGCACACATCGGGCAGTTCGGGTCCGGCGTCCATCCCTCGTTCCGTCCCACCAAAAATACCTGCTCTCCTGCCCAGCGTTCGGGATTCCGGATGATGTCGCGGATGCGCAGGTTACCATAACGACGCGGCGTGCGGATGGTGAAGGACGCGGAAGCCTTTATCTCCTCGCGACGTCCTTGCGGAGCTGCCAGCAGCAGTATCGCCTCCACGCGGTACTCGCCCGGAGGTACCTGCCTGCCGTCGTTGTCTTTCTGGTTCCACTCCACCCGAAACCGCCTGACCTCGCCGAAGTTCAACCGCAGGGAAGAAAATGCCATCGTGAACGCCTTGCCCCGGCTCCACTGCCACCGCTCGCTCCACTCGCCCTGCTTGTAGACCAGCACGTCAAACTGCTTGCCGGACGAGAAGCGCAGCTCCAGCGGCGCGCCGCTCACGTTGCGCACCTCCAGAATGAACACCACCGGATTACCCACCTCTACCACACGTTGCTCGGGCACAACCTGCCACTGCACCGCCTGCTGCAGACGAACAGGCTTCTGCGCTCCCGCGGACAACGCAACTGCCAGAACCATGAGACTCAGCCACACCAGACGCCTCATCGCAGACCTCCTGTGCGCTACCGAGTACCCTTTGGACGCTTCGGCACCCTCGCAGGTTACTTCCCTTCTTGCGAGTTGCGCTTGGCGGCTTCCCACAGGGCGTCCCATTCCTCCAAACTCAGCTGCTCCAGCGGCTTGCCCTGCTCGCGCGCCATCGCCTCCATCTGCTGGAACCGCCCGATAAACCGCCGCACCATCGCGTGTAACGCCTGCTCCGCATCTACCTTCAGATGCCGCGCGATGTTCACCAGCGTGAACAGTAAATCGCCGATTTCCGCCTCGATGCGCGACCTGTCTCCCTGCGCAATGGCTTCCGCCAGCTCCTCCTGCTCCTCCCGAAACTTGTCCAGCACACCGTTCAGGTCGGGCCACTCGAAGCCCACCTTCACCGCCCGCTTCGAGACCTCCATCGCGAACACCAGCGCGGGCAGTGACGGAATCACCCCATCCATCACCGACTGCTTCGGCGCATGGCGGTTCTCCTCTGCTTTGATGCGCTCCCAGTTGCGCAAGACCTCGTCGCTGTCCGCCACCTGCACCTCGCCAAACACGTGCGGATGCCGGCGCACCAGCTTCTCACACTGCGACGAAACCACGTCCTGAATATCGAAACGGCTCTCCTCCTGCGCCAGCTGCGCGTGCAGCACCACCTGTAGCAGCACGTCGCCCAGCTCCTCGCACAGCTTGGCATCGTCGCCCGTGTTGATGGCGTCCAGCACCTCGTATGCTTCCTCCAGCAGGTAGGGACGCAGCGTCTCGTGCGTCTGCTCACGGTCCCAGGGGCACCCTCCGGGTCCGCGCAAGCGCGCCACCACATGCACCAGCCCGGCGAAATCGCGTCGGCTGTCGGGGGCAAGGGGTGGCACATGCACGCTAGTCAGGTGGTCTACCGGCACGCGGTCCAGCTGATAAAGAGGTATCGTCTCCACCCGCTGCTGCCCTTTCACACCTGCTGCGCGTACGACGTCGACCGGGTGGTCTTCGGGATAGTAGCGCATCAGCAGCAGCTTCAAATCAGATGCCACAAAACGGTCGTACACCTGATAATACAGCACGTGCATCCACTGGTCGGGCACGAAGCGCGTCGCGCTCAGAGCATCGATGAGCTGAACGCCGTCGGTAAGGCACAATCCCAGCGCTTCCAGCGTCGGCTCCAGAAAGCTGCTGCTGCCGACCACCTGCACGGCAACGCCCTGCGCGCGGGCGCGCTCCAGCAGCAGGCGCACGCTCTCCTCTGCCACCAGCGGATGCCCCGGCACCGCATACACGATGTCCCCCTTCTGCGCCTGCGTCAACAGCTCTTCCACCATCTGCGCATAGAGGGCGTCGAAACTCTCTGCCCGCTCGTACAGCGCGTCAAACGATTGAAAGGCAATTCCCGCCTCGCGCAGGGCATCCACCGTCGGATGTATCGCCGTGCGCAGCCACACCGGCTGCCCCGAACGCAATGCTTCCCATGCCCGCGCAGACAAAGCAGCGGGGTCACCTGCCCCCAGACCGACTATGGTAATCATGACCGTTCGACCTGTAACCTCCCGCATTCGTCGTCCCCTCAGATTTTAGCACAATATGAGGCAGTATACCTCTGGTAGGCGGTTACGCAGCTGAGAGGCTGTTCATCGGTTCGCGAGAACGAGCGACATCATCTGTCATTGTGAGCTGAGCGAAGAATCTCTTCTAACGGGCTGAGATGCTTCACTTGCGTTCAGCATGACAGAAAGGCGTCTCTGCAATTACTGAACTGGCACGACGCGCTGCGTGACCATCGCAACTGCGTAACTCCTACTTTGGGCACCACATATCTGTAGAGGAATGCCCAAACCGTATCACGAAAAAGGTTCTGGAGGTGAATCACTAGTGCCCGACGACAAGTGCCGGCAACAGATACTGGCAAGCATTGCTCAACTGAAAAAAACGCTGGGGGAAAAGACGCCGCCAAATGAGCGCACCACCTGCATCTGGGTTATCGAGCCGCTGCTGGAAGCGGCGGGATACAGCCGTTTCGACTGGATTGCCGAGGGCACCGACGCCACCGGCAACAAACCCGATTACCGCGTGTTGCCTTACAGCCCCCACCAGTGGCTGGTCGAGGCGAAAGCCTGGAACCACACCCTGTCGGACGCGGATGCCAACCAGCTCACCTCCTACGCCAACACGAATCACATCCGCTGGGCGGTGCTGACTAACGGGCAGGAATGGCGGCTGTATGACGCCAGCATCTTCGGCACGGTGCAGGAACGGCTGATGGCGCAGGCGGGGCTGGATGAACCAGAGGTACTGGCGAACCTGCTGTGCGCCCTGCGCAAAGATGCCGTGCAGTCTGACGAGACCGAACGCGTCGCCCGTCGGCTGCGCATGGAGCGGGAGATGAGAGCGCAACTATGTGACGAAAACAGCCCGATGGTCCACACGATAGCCCAACAGTTAGGGCAGCGCACGAAAGTGGAATACACCGTTCAGGAAGTAGTACAGTTTTTTCACAAACTGATCGGGTGCGGCAATGGACCTGACCTGCGATGGTATCCGCTAGATGAACTGGCACGAAACGCGAGGGAGCTGGCGATGGGCAAAAAGCCTGCTCTCGTTCAATTCCCGGATGGTCGCGAGGAACGGGTTTCCACATGGAAGGAATTGACCATAGCCGTGTTGCAGTGGTTCGGCGACCGGCTGCCGCCACCGCCACAGCCGCACACCAAAGGCAGTAAGCGGTGTCTGTATCACGAAAAACCGGAGCACGGGCGTACACCGATGATTAGCCCATATGCAATAAGCATCGCAGGCAGGCGCTTGTATGTAGAGATGAGCGTAAGTTCCGCAGAGACGTTAGCTGCCTTAGCCTACCTGTGCGAATGCGTCGGCGAGTCGCCCTCTGGCTTTCGAATCGCTATCGGTGAACGTTGACAGTGCGAAGTGTCGGGCAAATCCCATCAGGTGCCTCGTAGAAAAGCGAGGCTCCTGCCGGGCCGTAAACTCCTCACCGCCCCACGGGCATCGCCCACCGCATCTGCGCGGAACCATGCCTGGCACGTGCAGGGTCTATCTCCGAAAGCCCGAGCACCAGATCCCACTGCCCGCTGCGGTAAGCCACCTGCCACTCTCGACGCGGCAGGGTAAGCAGAAACCAGTATCTTTCGGAGGCGTAGCCCAGCGTATACTCCCATCCCGCATCCTGTGCGGCAAGCAGAAGCCACGCGCCCGCGTCGCCGCGACGTGCCAGCCCCAGCGTCACCCGCCGCCGCAGGGAGAGCTCGCGCGAGGGATAGTCTATTCGCCCTGACAGCAACGGTGCGGCGTGCAGGAAGCCGTCAGCGTCGGGAACAACCGTGTTGGTCAGCACCCGCGCGGTGATGCGCTGCATCTTGCGCTGCCGCACGTGCCCCAGCAGGTTCTCGCCCCAGAAGGCAAAGCACCACTCCTCCGACAGCGGCACACCCAGCGCCAGATGGAACCCTACCCCCACGCTGCGCGTGTCGACAGGCTCCAGCCCGCGCGTGGTGTCCAGCAACAGGTTGCCGTCGAACCGCGCGTTCTGCCAGAGGCCGCTCAAAGTGCCCTGCTGCACCCGTCTGGTAAGATACAGGCTTCCCGCTACGAGAAGCCAGCCCTGTTGTTGACCGCGATGGATGGGTGTCACGTGCTCCAGCGTCCAGCGGTTCACCGCCGAGCGGTTCATCGTCGCGGAGACTGCGGTATCCGATAGGGGAAACTGGCTCAGGTTGCTGCCGCCCAGATAGAGCTGCACAGCCCCCATGTCGCCCTCAAAGCGGTCCGCGACTCCGAAAGCATACCGGAGTTTCCAGCGCGGCAGGCTGAGCCCAAGCTCGCTGAGCGCGGCAAAACGATAGTAGCCTTGGTCACCGGTGTAGAGAAACTCGCCGTCTGCCTTTCGCAGCAACGGCTGCACGTTGGTGCTGGCTTGCACGAGGTGTCCTATTTCCAGCTGGCGAGGTTCGTTGGTGGGGCGGACAGTCAGCTGTTGCACCTGATGCCCTGTCGACCACACAGGCGGCAGGACGAGCGGCTCCGCCCACGCGACCGCCGTCACACAGCAAAGCACGAGCGAACCGCTCGCGAGAACCTTGTTTCTCCTGCGCCTCATCACGATGTCCGGTTCGCCCGTGCCTGCGTGTTCCCCTGCTGTCACGGCTACGGCATAAGCGACTGCAGTGTCTCGAAAGTGCCGTCACGGTACTTCACGATGCCGGCGTCCCCCAGGTCGGGAATACCCAGCAAACGGGCTTCGCCAAGGTCGGCTATCTTGGTGCCGCTTGCGGTCTTAATGGTACCGGCTGGAGCCTGATCCCACTCGCCGGCGATTTCCACTTTCATACCCGACGGAGAATGGGTCATCGTGAAGGTGGTCACAGCGGGATACACCCCATCTACTTCGTTTTCTGCCAGCTGCATATCGAGGTTCGCCTGCATACTCTCCGCACCGTAGGTGAATGTCGCGCTGACCGTAGCTTTGGGCGGCGAGGCTTTGGGGCGAGTGGTAATCGTAATATCCACCGCCGCCGGTTTGCCAATGGCGGGCGTCATGTTGCCTTTGATATGGATAGTACCCTGCGGGTAAGTAGACAGGCGATGCCCCGCCCCGGAAACGCGCTCAAAGGGCACGGGGTTATCCCATGTGCCGCTGATCTCGCCGCTCAGAGAGAGCCTGTCAGAGGCAAAGTTCATCTTACCGCTGAGCGTCTTGATGACGCCGCTGCCCTTGCCGTTCACTGGATCGCGGTACTCGACGAACGTGCCGTTGATCTGTGAGATAGTCAAACTGATCTGCTTACTGTTCTCGTCGCGACCGGTGACCTGCAAGGTATTCACCGTAATGCTCACGGGCGAGGTGCCTCCACCCTGCAATTTCATGAAGGGTACATCCACCCCCTGCAGGCTGAGCGAGAGCGGTCTGGCGGTGATTTGCGCCTGCAGGCTGTCCAGACGAATGCGCTTGAGAGAGTCCTCCGCGCTGGAGTCGGGGTCGAACTCTGCCCGCAGGTTGTTCACCTGTGCGTTGCCGAACTGCGAGCTGAAGCTGCCGTTAAAGGTAGCGCTTGTCGCGCGTGGGCCGTTGGTCATTTCCACGCTCGCCAGCGTCATCTGCAGCGTGCCGTTGAAGGTGATGGGCTGGCTGAGTGCGCTATCCTGCAGGTTGATGGAAGCGGTCAGCTGCGCCGTGCGGTTCGCTTCGTTGATGGTGGGCGTCAGCGTTGCGCTGTAGTTCACACCGCTCCCGGTAGCGGTAATCCGGAACGTGCCCGCCGCAGGGTCAAAGTGGAAGGCTTCCATCACCGCGTTGTCCACCACGACCGTCAGCACCAGCCCGTTCGATGGCCCCTCCACCTGAGAGGTCACCTTCCATGTCCTGTTGTTCGCGCTTGCCCTGACGTACTCCAGCTCATACAACTCGTAGTACCCGTGCGCGTGGCGCACCAGCCGATACTCACCGGGGCGTGGTCGTAGAGGCGGTCAATGATCCGCATCATGATGCCGAATCGCTCGCCAAACGCTTCGGCAGCGGACAGCTGAGCGTCCAGCGCACGTTCAGTCAGGTTGAGCGCGGTATCGATGGCGGTGTCTTCCATGCGCCCGTTTCCAACCACCGTGCCCATCATGTCGCGCATGGTCTGCATCATGCCCCGCGCCCGATCCACATCGGCATCTCCGGTGGAACCTTTCAACGCGCCTTTATGCTGCTGGATGACGTTTTGCACAGTGTCATGCAGTGCCGGGTCGGTCAAGCCGCCGCCAATCTGGGAGGACAGCACGGAGGCTAGGTCGCCGTCCCACGACCCCAGCTGCTCACGGATACGATTTACGACCGTAGCCACGCCTCCGGCAGACAGGTCGCTGAGCCCCTCCTGCTCGCGGACGCGCGCTATCTCCTCGAAAGCGAAGGTGGTCACATAGTCCAGGTTGACGTTGCTTCTTCCCTCCGCAGGCACATCGGGACTGACCGTTGCCACCCGAACCACCTTGTCGCCGACCTGTTTGGTAGCGACCACCACAATGTCCTTGCCCGCAGCGGTCTCCGGCAGTGTCAGCACATAGTGCCCGCTGGAATCGGTGGTGCCCTGCGCAATTGCATTCTCGAAGTCGGGCCAGATGTAAGCCTTGACGGTGGCATTCGCCAGCGGGGTGCCACCTCCCACCTGCCGCGTGGTGCCGCCGGGTATCAGCACATCACCGCTCAGGGTCAGCAGGCTTCCGCCGCCTCCTGCTCCTCCGCCGCCGCAGCCCACCAGGGACAGTACGACGAATGCCGCGAGGCACACACCCCACCACGCGAGGGAAACCCTGTGCTGCCGTAGCGAGAATCTCATGGTTACGAACCTCCTTTATCCTGGTTCACAGGGGAACCGTGAGTATACTCACTATCCTATTATAGGAATCTGTGAAGGTCCTCACTAGGGCAACCGTTTGCCAAGAAATCGCAAAAGTGGTATCCTTTTGGTGCATCATAGCTGCGTGAGGAGGTCGTATTGTTACGGGCAAAGGTTAGCATCGCGGGGTATTACTTTCTGTTGTTCGCGGCGGTGGCGTTCACCCATCCCTTCTTTCCGGTGTTTTTGCGCGAGCGCGGCTTCTCCTATGGACAGGTGGGAGCGGTGCTGTCGGTGTTTTCGCTGACAGGGGCGATAGCAAGCATTTTGCTTGGGTGGCGGTCGGACCAGGCACGCCGTCGTCGCCGGTATATCGTGGGCACGATGCTGGTGGGCGCAGCAGGGTATTTGCTGTTTCCCTACGTCTACTCCTTCGGTTTTGCGCTGTTGCTGGCAGCGGTGCTCGGCGGATGCATCATGTCCAGCCAGTCGGTGATGATGGCGCTGGTGGTAGACCTTTTCCGCCATCAGGGCACTGCCGGGTCGTTCGGGCAACTGCGCGTGTTTGGCACGATTGGTTATCTGCTGGTGCTGCTGACACTGGTGCTCTGGCAAAACTCTCCCTTGCTGGAGCCCTCCCGGATGTTCAGCAGCGTGGCGCTGTTGCTGGCGATCTCCGCGCTGGTAGTGCTGCTGGCTCCGGAAAACCCCGAGGCGGTGGAAGAGTCCGCTCACCTCACGGTGAACGAGGTGGTCTACCTGTTACGCCGGCGTGACATCGCGCTTTATATCGTGGCGCACTTCTGCTTCGTGGGTGCGCTGATGACCGCCACCGCCAACCTCAGCCTCTACCTGCAGTGGATGCAGGCGTCAAAGTCTTTTATCAGCCTCGCCTACATGACCAGCGCGCTGTTCGAGATGCCCTTCATGATTGCGATGGGAAAACTATCCGACCGCATCGGGCGCACGCGCGTGCTGGCAATCGCTTTCATCGCCCTGCCGATACGCCTGTTGCTGCTGGCGCTCTCTCGCGCGCCGGTGCCCGTACTGCTCACCCAGACCATGCACGGGCTGACCTTCAGCATCATTACAGCGGTGTCGATGGCATTCATCGCAGACAGGGTGGAACCTCGCCTGCGGGCGAGCGGGCAGGGCTTGCTGATGGCGGCAGCGTCACTCGCTTCGGCAACCATGCCCGTTGTGGCAGGCTTGATTGCCGATGGCTGGGGATTGCCCGCCTTATACGGCACACTGCTGACCCTATCGCTCATCGGAGCGGCTGTTTTCTTCACGCTGGCGCGGCACACAGCCCCTGCGGAAGCGAGCGTGCGGACCGCCGCGCCAACAGGAGGGCAGGCATGAACAACTCTTTCCGTCAAGAACTGGAAACATTGATCCGGGCACGCTATCCGATTGTGTATCTCATCTCCTCCGAGGAACAGCGCGTGGAAGAGGAACTGCGCAGTGTTACCGCACGGCTGAATAAGCGGCTGTACACCTGGAGCCTCACCAGAGGACTGGTAGAACATCCGGGGCAAACCGACACCACAACCCTGCGACCGATAGAGGTGCTTCTCAGTATCGAGCGCCTGCCTCAGCACTCAGTGGTGCTGCTCAAGGATTTTCATACCGCGCTGAACGACAGCGTGGTGAAGCGACGCCTGCGTGACCTGAGCCTTGCGCTGCGTCGAACGTATACCTCTATCTTCATTCTCGGGCCTGTGCTGGTGCTGCCGCCGGAACTGGAAAAAGAGATTACGGTCATCGATGTGCCTCTGCCCACTGCCGAAGAGATTGGCGAGATGCTGGACCGCGTGATCGAATCGGTGAAGGACAATCCCAACGTGGATGTCTCGCTCACCCCCGAACAGCGCGAGATGTTGCTCAAGGCAGCTACCGGGCTGACCCTGATGGAGGCGGAGAACGTGTTCGCCCGCTCGCTGGTGCAAAAGCGGCGGCTGGACGTGGAAGTGGTGCTGTGGGAGAAGGAACAGATTATCCGCAAGTCGGGCATTCTGGAGTACTACCGCGCGACGGAAGCCTTCGAGAACGTGGGCGGTCTGGATTTGCTGAAGGACTGGATTCGCAAGCGCACTCGCGCCTTCACCGACGAGGCTCAAAGATTCGGTTTGCCCGCTCCGAAAGGGGTGCTGCTGATTGGCGTGCAGGGATGCGGCAAGAGTCTGGCAGCGCGGGCTATCGGCTCGCTCTGGAAGCTGCCTGTGCTGCGGATGGACGTGGGACGCATCTTTGCCGGTCTGGTGGGTGCGTCGGAAGAGAACATGCGCCGCGCCATCCGCACCGCCGAATCGGTCGCGCCTGCCGTGCTGTGGATCGACGAACTGGAAAAAGGCTTCGCCGGTTCGCAATCCTCTGGCTTTTCGGATGGCGGCACCACCGCCCGGGTGTTCGCCTCGTTCCTCACCTGGCTGCAGGAAAAGCAATCGCCGGTATTCGTGGTGGCTACCGCCAACGATGTGAGCGCACTACCCCCGGAGCTGCTGCGCAAAGGACGCTTCGACGAGATTTTCTTCATCGACCTGCCCAGCCAGAAAGAGCGCGAGGAGATTTTCACCATCCACCTGCGCAAGCGTGGACGCGACCCAAAGAAGTTCAACGTGACCGCCCTCGCCCGCGCTGCCGAGGGCTTCAGTGGCGCGGAGATCGAGCAGGCGATTATCTCCGCACTGTACGACGCTTTCCATCAGGGCAAGGAGCTGGACGACGAGACCATCCTGCAGGAGATTCAGCGCACGGTGCCCCTGTCGCGCACCATGCGCGAGCACATCGCTGCCTTACGGATGTGGGCAGCCGACCGCGCGCGCCCCGCCTCATCGCCGCCCGGAGCCGCGGCTCCTGTTACAGTACCGACGGAAGCTCCTGCCGCGGCACCGTCCACAGTCCGTCGGCGCCGCACATCCACTACCTCCCCACGCAAAACACCTGAGGACAAGAGATAAGGGAGAAGCAAGTTGCAGACACGCATCGAGCGGAACCAACGATTCCTCACCAGCCTGTTCGCTGGAGAGTTTCACGGGCACGCCCTCATTTTCGACCCCGAGCCACCGGAATACGACTGGGCAAGCGGCGGTCTGGCGTCTTCCCCACGTCCTGTGAAGGACTTTATCCCCGCCCTCGTACAGTTCTACGAACGACGCTGCCGGATTCTGGAGCAGCTGGATGACGACAGTGTACCCTATGCCCCGCTCTGGACCGGTACGGAGGTTTTTGCCTCTGCTTTTGGATGCCAGGTATATATACCGCCGGGCAGTTTGCCCGCTGCACGTCCTCTGGTGCGCACGGCGGAAGAGGCAGATGCGCTTGAAGTGCCTTCTTTACATGTGCGACCACTGGAGCGAATCTTCGAGGCAGCGCAGCTGTTAGTCGAACGACTAGGCAAAGATGTTATTATCGGCGTGCCGGACATTCAGAGTCCCTTCGATGTGGCAGCGCTGATATGGGAGAAACAAAGCTTCTACCTCGCCCTCATCGAACAACCGGATGCGGTGAAGCGGCTGGTAGCAAAGTGCCGGACGCTAATCGAGAACTTCCTGCAGGAATTCCTGCGGCAAGTGCCCAATCCCAATCTCTGCCACTGCCCGTATGCCTGGGCGCCACCAGAACTGGGATGCTGGCTCTCAGAAGACGAAGCTGGCAGCATGAGTGCAGGGATGTTCGAAGAGTTCTGTTTACCGGAGTTGAAACACCTGAGCCAGAAATTCGGCGGACTGTTCATGCACTGCTGTGCTACCGCCGACCATCAGTACCCGAATTTCCTCAAAATCCCCAACCTGCGCGGGATCAACCGCGTGTTTCAGGCACCCGGTCCCCGCCCCGCCATTGAGGCGTTTTCGGGGAAAACCGTGTTGATGATGGCGTGGATAGATGAAGCAACCGCCCATCAGCTGCTGGACATGGCTTTGCCGAACACCCGATTCCTGTTCAACACGCCGTATCAGCCCATTGACGAAGCAAAGCGAACCTATGAACGCCTGCGAGCGCGATGCCCTCGCAAGACAGAGGAGGAGGTATGACACGAAGCCGGACTTTGCTTTTGCTGTGTGCTACTGCTCTGGTCAGGTGCGTATCCGCTGCGCCTGCCGAGGAGATTCGTTCCGAGCTGTTGCAGGGGGTGACGGAGATTGCCGCGCCCGGTATCCCCGGTCCGATGGTCATTACTTCGCCGAACGCGATACCGGTAGTGTGTGCCCGAGCCGGCGAAGCGGTTTTCGAGCCGGTGGTTGTGGCAGCGCAATGGGGGAAGGCGCGCGTTGTGGCGTTGGGTCACCCCGGTTACTTCGGCGCGGAAGCACTCCGCACCGCTGACACCGGCAAGATGGTTCTGAACGCCGCGCGCTGGCTGAGCGGAGGCAAATCAGATGCCGCAGTCGGAGTGTATCGCCAGCCGGAGCTGCTTGCGTTCCTGCAGGAGCATCGCGTGCGCCCTCTGTCGCTCGACGGAGGCGACTGGACAAAGAGACTGGGAACCGTTGACGTATTGTGTTGCTCGCCGGCATCACTGGACAGGCGCGAGATAGAAACCGTGCGAGCCTGGGCACGACGCGGCAAAGGCTTGCTGCTGGCAGATTTGGGATGGGGCTGGCTACAGCTGAACCCCGGCAAGCAAATCACCGACCACCACGGCAATCTGTTACTGGCAGACGCAGGCATCTACTGGGCAGACGGTTACCTGTCTACCACCTCACCGCGGGGATACCGTACCGACATTACCCCACCAGCGGAGTGTCACGCGCTGGTGGCATTGCATACGCTGCGGCAATCCCCTCCCTCTTCCGAACCCACGGCGCAGAAACGGCTGCTTCAGGCGGAGTGGACACTGGAACAAGCGTTGCGCACGGTTCCTTCCTCGCAAAAGCGATTTCTCTCCGAACTGCAGAAAGCCTGTGCGCGGGTACCCCAGGAGCTGATGTCCCTGAGCAAACCCGTAACGCAGGCGGAGCCGCTAGCCCGCCTTGCCATCGCAGTGCAGACGGAGCAGATAAAGCGCTTGCCGCCAGAAAAGGTGAAAGCGCATCCTTCCGCGCAGACTTTTCCAGGTGCCGTTCCTCCAGACGTGCCCCGAGTGGAACGCACCATCTCCGTTGATACGCGCATTCCCCGATGGCACAGCACCGGTTTATACGCCGCCCCCGGTGAAGTCATCACTGTGGAGATACCTTCATCTGCTGCGGACAAGGGACTCTCGTTACGTATCGGCGTGCATACCGATACGCTGTGGCACCTGCCAAAGTGGGAACGTGCTCCCGAAATCAGTTTCAGCTTCCCGCTGAAATCGGCAATTACTCGCGCCGCGAGCGCGTTCGGCGGCACCATCGTGATAGAAGTACCTGAAGGATGTTCGCTCGGCAGGATAACCACCACCATTCGTGGCGCAGTGGAAGCCCCTTATTTCGTGCGGGGCAAAACCGGTCTGGAAGAGTGGAAACGCTCTATCCGCTACGCCCCTGCGCCCTGGGCAGAGTTGCAGGGTAAGCGCGTGATACTCAGCGTGCCGTCGCGCGTGGTACGCACCCTGGATGACCCTGAAAGCTTGCTGGCATTCTGGGACGCGGTCGTCGATGCCTGCGCCGATTTAGCGGGTATCCCTGCGGAACGCCCCTTCCCCGAGCGATACGTCTGTGACAGGCAGATTTCCGCTGGCTATATGCACTCCGGCTATCCCATCATGACGTGGATGGATGTGGCGGATCTGGTGGTTGACCTGCCGCGTCTGCGTCGGGAAGGCTCGTGGGGACATTTCCATGAAATGGGGCATAACCATCAGAGTCCCGACTGGACTTTTGAAGGCACCGGTGAAGTCACGGTGAACCTCTTCTCTATGTACATCTACCATAAGGTGCTGGGTCAGCCGTTTGACCAGGGGCACCCCGCCATCCGCGACCGCGAGAAGCGGTTACAGCGCGTGAAGGAATACCTGGCGCGCGGCGCGCGTTTCGAGGAATGGAAAAACGACCCGTTCCTGGCGTTGACCATGTACATCCATGTCATCGAGGCTTTCGGCTGGGAACCCATGAAACAGGTGATCGCGGAATACCGGCAGCTGCCAGCGCAGGAGCGTCCGCACACGGACGACCAGAAACGCGACCAGTGGATGATACGCCTGTCGAGGGCGGTGGGGAGAAACCTCGCGCCGTTCTTTGACCTGTGGGGAGTACCCATTTCGCAACAGGCGCGCGATGCGGTTCAACACCTCCCTGTGTGGTTACCGCCGGAGCTGCAGGGCTGATACGTGGACTGCGGCTCAGCGGGAGCCTCGCCCTCCAGCTCCGGGATGCCCCTATCAGGCACCGCTGCTATTTTTGATACTCGCTAGCCTTCGTCGTAGCCCTTCAGCGGGCGATACCAGATGTTGCGGTAACGCACCAGGTCGCCGTGGTCCTGCAGGCGGAGCGGGCCTGTCGGCGGATGCGGCGTGTACGAGGGCAGAATGCGATGCTGTGTCGCCCCCATCAGATCGGTGGCGTGATGCACCACCACGCCGTTGTGCAGCACGGTAACCATCGCCGGGCGCACCAGCTTCTCCCCGTCGAATCGTGGGGCAAGCCAGATGATGTCGTAGGTCTGCCACTCGCCCGGCTTGCGGCAGGCGTTCACCAGCGGCGGATACTGCCCGTAAATGGCAGCGGTGGTGCCGTCGGGATAGGTGATGTTGTCGTAGCAATCCAGCACCTGAATCTCGTAGCGTCCCATCAGGAACACGCCGCTGTTGCCGCGTCCCTGACCCTCTCCCTTCACAACGGCAGGTGCAGCCCACTCGATATGCAGCTGGCAATCACCGAAGTGCTCCTTCGTCTGGATGTCGCCCGTGCCCGGCACCACCTCCATATACCCGTTTTCCACCTTCCACCGTGCCTCGCCGCCGTTCACCGACTCCCACCCAGCAAGGCTGGTGCCGTCAAACAGCATCACCGCGTCTGAAGGTGGTTCGCCGGGTTTCTCCTGCGTGCTGCAGGTGCCGGGCGTGACCACACGGGGTTGCGGTCGGTTGCCGTCATGCACTCGCCACCGGGTACCCGGCAAGAATGGGGTATCGTCATAACCAATCTGTGCCATAGCGATTCCTCCTTACTCTGGTGTATACTCATTACACGGCATCTGTGTATCCTCCTGCCGTGAGGGTAGCATCGCCTATACGCAGGGGTATCACTTAAAAATATGCGTTTTCATGGCAAGAAAAATGAAACATTCTGGCAGTTGCTGCGTCTATGCAATCGACAGGGCGTAGCAGAGACACACTTCCCGAAGAGGTGAAACTGCGATGGTATCGCCAACAACCACCCTGGAACGCTTGCGCCATTATTTACGGCAAAACCAGTCTCGCCTGCGAGCGGCGCCGACGCAGGCGGAACAGGTGGACATGCTTGCGCAAATACAGCAGCCCTCCGATGACTACCCTGTAGCAAGCCTCAGGGTGGTTGAGCACGCCGAGATGCGGGCGATAGCCGTGCGCCCTGTCTCCCAGTCCAATGCCCTCAAACACTTTCTGGACGGCATCCAGCGACAGCGCATCCTCTACTACGAGGGGATGGTGCCCGTGTTCTATGCCTACCTGTCGGCGGTGGTGCGCTCTCGGGTAGATAGGAAGATGTGCTGTCTGCCGCAAACTGGCTCCCTCGTACGAAGAGACGCCCTGTATGCGCCTTTACGTTATGTGGATGCTCAGGGATTGCGCCAGCAGGGCATTCCTCTCCGCGACGTGGAGATTGACGAGCCGCTTCCCGCACATCCTGCGCTAATCCAGCTCACGGCGAACCGCATCTCCAACGACCGCGAGGTACTGGAACGCGAGCTGGCTGAGCAATGGATGAACTGGCTCAGCACAAAAGGCTCGGAAGACTGGCTGGTGGTGGATGGAGCCATCGCTGAACTTGTTCGAATAATCCCCAATGCAAAGGTTATCGGTCTGGCAAAGACGAGTGTGGGCGTGGAACGTGCGCTCACTCCAGAGCAGATGCAGGTCGTGTACGGTTTGCGCAAGGCGGAACGCAGCAGCGTGTTTACAGTAACGCGCCCCGGTCAGGCGACGGTTTACTCGTGGTTTCTGCGCCTGCACGACCCGACGAAGGGCAGTCTGCTGTACGGGTTGTTACGCGTCGAGATGCCCGCCAACCAAAGCCTGTTGAAGCAGGTAGACACCCTCTCTACGTGGATTCTGGAAGACCGTGTGCCCCTAGCCGTGCCCGACACGCGCTACGACCGCCTGCTCTACCCCATGCGGGACTGCGAACAGTATCTGCGCGCACACGCCCCGAGCGCGGCGCAGCTGGAAGCGCTGGCGCAGCTGGTGTAGATTACAACTCGTCGACGTCTTCCACGCCGAGTTCACGCAACCGCGCCGCGAGTCGTTCCGCCCGTTGACGTTCCTGCTCTGCCAGTCGACGCGCCTCTTCCCGCTGGCGTTCCATCTCCTCAGGCGACAGGAACCGCTCGCCATCGGGACGCACCAGCACCAGCTGCCCTTCATCGAGACCGAACCGAATGCCCAGACGGGGGCTCACCCAGCCCTCCAGTTCCTCAATGGGTTGCAATCGCCCCTCACGCCGTACCCAGCCGTCCAGACTGCCCCGGTCGGGGTCGTACAGATAGTATTCCTCCACGCCATACCGGTCATAAAAGGCGAGTTTGTCCATCAGCTCGTGGAAGCGGTTGTTGGGAGAGACAATCTCGAACACCACTTGCGGTGGCACATTCTCTTCTCGCCACTGCCGGTATGCGGTTCGGTCTCCCTTTGGTCTTCCGAAGACAACCATCACATCGGGGGCGCAGCGTATTTCCGGATGCCCATATTCGGGATACCACAGCAAATCTGCCGCCACAAACACATTCGGGTCGTCCCGGAACATGCCCGCCAGCCCCGTGTAGATGGTCACTATCCAGCGCAGCTGTTTGGTGTTGTCTGCCATGGGCTTTCCATCGCTCGCCGGGTAGAGCGCTTCCTCCTTGCGAAGTTCTCTCTCCAGTTCCGGAGACAGGATGACCATCTCCCCCACCTGCCTTGACAATCGTCTACGTGTTTATGTTACCATAAGAGAGAGGCGATTGTATAGCGAGGTATCCCGATGGCAACGCCAGCAAACGACAAACCGATTGGGCGAGTGGTGGGTACGGAACGCAAGCCGAACACCGCCTTCACCTTCAACTTCTGGTGCAACCCCGACGCACCCGTCGGCATCGGCACGATTGTGGTGGTGCGCAGCGAGGCGCGTACCGTGTGGGGGGTGGTCACCGAGGGCTTCGGTTATAACGACCTCGAGACCCCCATCTACGATTACATCGGCTCGGATGGGGTGGCGGAAGCCGAAACTCCCACTGTGCGCCCAGAGATGCGTTTGTACGTCGCCTCCGTACTGCGCCAGCAGCCGGAAGAACCGGTGCAGCCCGCCCCAATCGCGCCCGTATACTTAGCCGACGAGACGGAGGTGTGCATGGCGTTGCGCATGGACTCGTTCGACGCGCGCGGCATCCCGATTGGCGTCTACCGCAACGGCGAGCGGCTTTCGCCCATTCTGCTGGACAGCCGCTTCCTGCTGGGTCCTGAAGCGGGGCATCTCAACGTGACGGGGACCTCCGGACTCGCCGCCAAAACCAGCGCGATTATGTTCCTGATTCAAGCCACTTTCCAAAAGCTGTCTGAAGACAGGACAGTGGCGGCGCTGTTGTTTAACGTGAAGGGCGGCGACCTGATGTTTATCGACCTGCCGCCCGAAGACGATTTCCTGACTGACGAGGATAAGCGCATGTACGACGCGCTGGGCGTGCAGCCGAAACCGTTTGAAAAGGTGGAATACTACGCCCCGTTCAAGCAGGACAGGGTCAACCTGAACACGCTGCGCACCCATCCCGACCTGCGCCACAACGTCTACCCCCTGCACTGGGGGCTGAAAGAGGTGCTGGACTACACCGAAGTGATGCTGAATCGCGACGACATTGACGTGAAAGCCGATGCCTTCCTGCAGTTTATCAAACAGCGCGTGGTAGACCCCGGCAAGTTCGAGTTCGACAAAGAGGAACAGGACGCCGGTGCGCCCCCGGTCATGACTGTCAGCAACTTCTCCGAGTTAACGCGCTGGCTGGACACGGTGCTGCGGGTGGCAGAGAAGCGTGGACGCGAAGCGTGGCGATCGCACGCCTACCCCACCATCCGGAAGGTGTATAACCGCCTGAGCAACCTGACCACCCGCTATCGCGGACTGGTGGGCGAGAGCGGTTACGTCTCCGACCTGCCTGACCGCTTTGAGGACAGAACCGTTTATGTCATCGACGTTTCGCAGCTGGAGCAGGAGGAGCAGGACCTCATCATCACGCGCGTGATTGCCGAGCTGCGCAAGCGCATGGAGAGCCATCAACTGGGCGTAGACCACCTGATTGTGGTGGTGGACGAGCTGAACAAGTACGCGCCCTCCTTCGGCAGGGAAACCTACATGTTGCGCACCCTGCTGGACATCACCGAACGCGGACGCTATCTGGGGCTGGTGCTGTTTGGGGCGCAGCAGTTTCGTTCACAGGTGGAGCGGCGCGTGGCGGGCAACTGCGCCACCAGCCTGTACGGGCGCATCGAGATGGAGGAGCTGGCGCAGCCGGGATACAGCGTGTTCGGGCAGGCAGTGAAGGAGAAACTCGCGGCGTGCGAGCCGGGCGAGGTGCTGGTGCGCCATCCCCACTTCACACAGCCGGTGTTTGTGCGCTTCCCCCGCCCCTGCTACCTGCGCGGTTCGGATGGCATTCGCCGCTACCCGCCGCAGGAGAAGCCGTTTGACGTTGCCGTGTGGGAGACCTTACGGCAGATTGCCCCGCAACTGGAGTATACAGCGGTCAAAACAGTTATTGACGACCACGCCGCGCAGAGCAACGGGATGGACGTGAACCGCGTATCCGAAGCGATGCACCGCGTGCTGCTGGAGCGTCCGGAGCCGTCGCGCGTGCTGGAGCGGTTCAAAGCGTATTTACCAAAACCGCTTGCCGTTTCTGTGGTGTCGTCGCCTGCAGGACTCACGGGTCCTGCCTTCGATCCTGCAGCGGGCGACAACTACGACCCTGACGACCCGTTCTCGGCATTTTGATACGGTACAGGCTAAAAGCGAAAGGAACGTGAGCGCGATGCCTTCTGCCCCTGCAGCGGCTGACCATCTCTGTCAGCTGATACAAAACAAGAATCTGCTCCAAATGCCGTCGAGGTTGCTGGTTGCCGGCTGCGGCAATGGTTCGGAAGCACTTCACCTTTACCATAATCTGCAAATCCCTGTCGTCGCGTTCGACATTAAAGAACACCCCTCGTGGCATTCAAAACCGCCAGGGGTGTGGTTTCTCCGAGCGGATGTCGGGCGTTTACCCTTCCCGGATGAAAGCTTCGACGCTGTTTTTTATCACCATGTCATCGAACATGTCCCCGACCCCGAAGCCAGCTTGCGGGAGCTTGGTCGGGTACTGTGTAACGGGGGCTGGATGTACATCGGCACCCCCAATCGTCGCCGGGTAGTTGGCTATTTAGGGTCTCCCAACGCTACATGGAGGCAGAAGCTGGCGTGGAATCTCGTAGATTACAAAGCGAGGTTGCGCGGGCGGTTCCGCAACGAGCTGGGCGCACATGCCGGATTCACCCAAGCGGAACTGCAGGCAATGCTATCGCCCTATTTCGCAAGAGTGCAGTGGCTAACCGCCGACTACCTTCGCTTCAAGTACGGCACGAAGCTGCCAGCACCCTTCCTCAAATTACTGGTCAGCAGATGGGGCGTGCAGTTTCTGGCGCCGGCAATCTATGCACTCTGCCGGAAGGGCGAAACACCGGCAACGGCAGAGCAGTGAGGGCGTCACCCCAATTTGCGGTACTCCGCCTCCAGCTGCTGCCGCTCGGCTTCGGAGGGCATGGAACGCCGTAGGATGCCCCTGTAGCGGATAATGCCCCGGCTGTCCAGCAGAATCACCTGCTTCTGGATTAAGGGGTTGCGCACGCCGGTGTCGTCGTTCGCCCACTCGTCGCTCACCATCATCCAGAAGCCGATGCGCGGGTGTTGTAACGCGCGATAAAGTTGCTGCAAATCGCGCCGGTTCGACGACGCATAAGCAGAGGGCGTAACCACCACACCGACCAGATGAAGGTCCGGGCAACGTGCAAGCAGGTCACGCCATCCCTGCCACTGTTCGGGTTTCCACGCCGCTGCACCATCGAACCACAGGGGGAACCAGAGTAACACGGGCTTCCCCCGTCTCGTACACAGCCACCCTGCCGAAGGTCTCCGAGGGCACGTTCAATGCGGGGAACGGATTGCCCACCGCGAAGCCGCGCCGCGTCTGCCGCATGGCTTCCCACTTTCTTGACCAGGCAACCGCTTCCTCGCGCATGGCCAGCAAGCGCTGCTGGCGCTGTTGATGCTCGCGCCACAACACCACCTGCCAGGCAACTACCGGAATCAACACAAGCACCAGCACCGTCAAGCCTTCACGAGACACAAGCCACGAAAACACACTTCTCATCGTTCACCTCCGCGTTTTTCAACTGGTGAAGCAGGGCATTCACCTTCATACCTTTACAGCTCCATCGCATCCTGAAACGTGGAAGCCGCGGTACCCGTAGCTGCCATTCCCCCCTTCATGCTCAGGTCCACACTGCCGTCCTTGCGCAACACGACGACAGGGGACTCCGGGAAAAACCAGGCACGGCGGTCTATCGGGTAACTGGCTCCAAGGTAAAAGGGCTCGCGATGCTCACGACAAATCACCACAGGAGTCCTCTCCCCTCGTTTCTCCATCACCTCGCTGAATGTCATGTGTCCTTCCCGAAGGGCAATCTCGTCCAGCGCCTGACGACAAAAGGTAAAATAGGATGACCAACCACCGGGTGGGCGAAACGTTTTCTACAGCTCTTTGATTGCTTCTGCTGCCACGCGGGCTTCCCACGGGCAAATCATGATGTCCATCGACGCATATTGCGGTACCAGCTAATTAACGTAACAAGGCCAGTCCTCCGTTTGGTAATCCGCCTGATACATCTTGATGGCTTGCCCAATCTGACGGAGCTGGCTCTGACACACCGAGACGTAGGTGCGGCGCAGTGACTGGGAGATCGCCGGATACGGCAACGCAGCTAATATCGCAATAATGCTCACTGCAGCGAGTATCTCTATCAGTGTAAACGCTTGGAGTCTTGTGTGTCTACAGATCATCGTTTCCCCCCCTTTTTATACCCGCCGGCACCTCAACGGATTACAATCCGTAGCATTCTGGATCCGGCCACCGATCTTTTTGCCTGCATTCGCAGTCTGCCTGTCCATCCCTGTTGCAATCATAAAATCGCTTGACAGTGAGTCCCATCTTACCTAGAGCACAGCACTCGAAATTCATAAACACCCTCCACGGCGGGCAGTTGACTGTGCAGTCCGAACCGCTACAACCGCAGTTGTTCGGGTCTTCGCATCCCCTTTCGCAGGTGCTAACCCTGCAAGGATGTACACTTGCCCAGACACGCACCGGGAACAGCACGACAGCAACGTCCAGCGTTGCTGCCAGCAGAAGCATCAGGCACAGACGCACTGCACCACGGAAAAGTCCCTTGTAGTTCATCTTAAAGCCTTCTTTTCCGGTTGCGTTTCCATTATAAATAAACGCATCAGCCTTCCAAAATGGGACAACCAGACGCCGTTTTTCGCACAATTAACCCCCCTCGCCTGCCACGTGCCGCTCCCGCCGGCGCAGCCTGGCGATCGCACGCTGGTACACCTTGCGCACGCTGTCGGTATGGCAATCCATCCGCTGGGAAATCTCTTCGAAGGTGTACTGCTCCTCGAGGTGCATTCGGACAATCTGTGCTTCATCCGCCACGTCCGCAGCAACGTCGGCATCGAAGCCGTCATGGCGAAAGCGCTTAGCCGCGCGGGCAAGCCATCTTCGATAGCCCGTGCCATCGCGACCAACGCTCCGCATCGAGACCACCTCAATCTTGCGTTGCGGATTGCCCCCATTATAATGCGTTGCGTCTCTGCGGTCAAGGAACCCCCCTTGACACTATCCACCCGCTGCTGGTACATATACCTGCGTGCCTGAGAAAGCACCAGAGGCAGGACGGATATGTGCAAAGAGGAACTCGTTCCAACCCATTGCGGTTTTGTGGCGATTGTGGGCAAGCCGAATGTGGGCAAGTCCACGCTGTTGAACGTCATGCTGGGGGTGAAGGTGTCCGCCATCACATCGCGCCCACAGACCACACGGCGGGGTGTGCGCGGTATCTACACCGAAGGCAACCGCCAGGTGGTGTTTGTGGATACACCCGGCTGGCATCAGCCGAAGGATCGACTGGGAGAGTACATGATCGAGCAGATAGACGGCGCGCTCGAGGATATCGATCTCGTGCTGTGGGTGGTGGACCTGCGTCATCCCCCCACCCCTGAAGATGAAGACCTGGCGAGCCGATTACAGAAGGTGCAGGCGCCAGTGTGGATGGTAGGCAATAAAGTGGACGCCGCGAAGTATCCCGAACAGGCGATGCAGGCGTACAGTGCGCTGTTGCCGAATGCGCAGCGGCACATCATGCTTTCCGCGCTGAAAGACCCCAAAGCGGTCTACCGCCTGCGCGAGGAGATATTGCTGGCGATGCCCGAATCGCCTTTCTATTATCCAGTGGACATTCGCTCCGACCAGTCGCGCCAGGACTGGGCAGCCGAGATTGTGCGCGAGCAGGCGATGAGCCTGTTGCGGGAGGAGATACCGTATACCATCGCCGTGCGCGTGACCGACTGGGAACAGCGTGAAAACGGGGTACAGTATATCCGTGCGGAGCTGATTGTGGAGCGTGAGAACCATAAATCCATCGTCATCGGCAAGGGAGGCAGGATGCTGAAGCAGATTGGGCAGGAGGCGCGTAAACAGCTGGAGCTGTTTTTGGGAAGCAAGGTGTATCTGGAACTGGTGGTGAAGGTGATGCCCGATTGGCGACGCAATCCCAAAGCATTGCAGGAGCTGGGCTATGAGTAGGAAAAAGACAGGGTCCGCCAAACCGCTGATTATCGTGGAGTCGCCTGCGAAGACCAAAACGCTGAAAAACTTCCTGGGCGACGACTATCGGGTGGAAGCCTCGATGGGGCACGTGCGCGACCTGCCGGAGAAGGAGTTCGGCGTGGACCTGAGTAACGGCTTCACTCCCAAATACGAAACGTTGCCCGAACGGCAGGATGTGCTGAAAAAACTGGCAGAGGCGGCGGCAAGTGCCCCCGAAGTATACCTGGCGTCCGACCCCGACCGTGAGGGCGAAGCCATCGCCTGGCACCTGAAGGAAGCGCTTCGCCTGCAAAACGCCCGACGCATCGAGTTTAACGAGATTACCCGGCAGGCGGTTCAGCAGGCACTGCAGCACCCGCGCGACATCGATATGAACCGCGTCAACGCACAGCAGGCACGGCGTATCTTAGACCGCATTGTGGGTTACAAGCTCAGCCCCCTGCTCTGGAAGAAAGCCAGCCGCAACACGCTGAGCGCGGGACGGGTGCAGTCGGTCGCGGTGCGGCTGGTGGTGGAGCGCGAGCGCGAAATCGAAGCCTTTGTGCCTGAAGAGTACTGGACCATCACCGCCCGCCTGACCCCCGACACCGAAGCGAACGCCTTCGACGCCACGCTGCGCCTGCGCGACGGCGAGAAGGTGGAGCTGCACAACGAACAGGAAGCCAGCGCCGTGCTGCAGGAGCTGGAGGGAGCACAGTATGTGGTGCAGAAGATAAAGCGCACCGAGCGCAAGCGCAACCCGTCCCCGCCGTTCATCACCAGCACCCTGCAACAGGAGGCGGCGCGTAAACTGGGCTTCAGTGCGAAACGCACCATGCAGATTGCCCAGCAGCTGTATGAAGGCGTGGAGCTGGGTGCGCAGGGCTCCGTCGGATTGATTACCTACATGCGCACCGACTCCACCCGCGTCGCCGCCGAAGCGCAGCAGCAGGCACGCGAATACATCGGCAAAGAGTTCGGCGACCGCTATGTGCCCGAAAAGCCGCCTCAGTATCGCTCACGGCGGGGAGCGCAGGAGGCACACGAAGCCATCCGCCCCACCTCGGTAACGCGCACCCCCGAGTCGGTGAAAAGCTACCTGTCCAAAGACCAGTATGAGCTGTACCGCCTCATCTGGCAGCGTTTCATTGCCAGCCAGATGGCACCGGCGGTGCTGGATGTGGTGACGGTAGACATTCAGGCAGGAAGGTACACTTTCCGTGCCACCGGCTCCAGCGTCAAGTTTGACGGATTCATGCGCGTCTACGTCGAGGGCAAAGACAACGGCGAACTCAGCGACGAGGAGCGTCCCCCGCTACCGCCGATGCTGGAAGGCCAGGTGCTTACGTTGCTCGCGCTGCTGCCCGAACAGCATTTCACCGAGCCACCCCCTCGCTACACCGAAGCCACATTGGTGAAAGCGCTGGAAGAGAAGGGCATCGGCAGACCCAGCACCTATGCGACCATTCTCTCTACCATTGTGGAGCGCGGATACGTGGAGCTGAAAGAGAAGCGATTCTATCCCACCGCGCTGGGCATTGCCGTGACCGACTATCTGGTGAAGCACTTTCCCGATGTGATGGACGTGCAGTTCACCGCTTCCGTCGAGCAGCAGCTGGACGAGATTGAGGAAGGCAAGCAGGCGTGGACGGAGGTGCTGCGCGCCTTTTATGAACCGTTCGCACAACGGCTCACGGAGACGGAAAGGAACGGTGAATTCGTGCGCATCGAGGCGAAGGAGACCGATTACACCTGTCCGACCTGCGGCGCGAAGATGCTGCTGCGCGAGGGGCGTTACGGCAAGTTTCTCGGTTGCTCGCGCTACCCGGAGTGCAAAACGATTGTCAACGTGACCCGCAGCGGCGAACCCGTCCCACCAGACAAGCCGTCCGACGAGGTCTGCGAGAAGTGCGGTTCGCCCATGGTTATCCGCTGGGGCAGGTACGGCGAATACCTCGCCTGCACCAACGAGCAGTGCAAGGCGCACCGACCGCTGGAGAAGAGCACGGGCATCACCTGCCCTGCCTGCCAGCAGGGACAGCTGGTAGAGCGACGCGCACGCAAAGGCAAGCTGCGTGGCAAGGTCTTCTACGGCTGCAACCGCTACCCTGCCTGCGACTTCACCTTGTGGGACAAGCCGGTGGACAGAACGTGCCCGAAGTGCGGCTCGCTACTGGTGGAAAAGCGCACCGGTAAGCGATTGACCATCGCCTGCTCCAGCAAAGCCTGTGACTACCGCGAGGAGCCGTCGGCGGAGGCGCAGGCACTGGCGTCCTAGAGGAGTGGTATGCGTTGGATGACCTTTTCGAGCGTGCCCAGACGTTGTTGCGTCACGGGCTACAAGATGCGACTGCTACGTTCCGCGACGGGCAATGGGAAGCGATAGAGTCGCTGGTACGTAACCGCCAGCGTTTGCTGCTGGTGCAACGCACCGGCTGGGGCAAAAGCATCGTCTACTTCATCGCGGCTCGATTGCTCCGCGAGCAAAACGGTAACCACGGTGTATCACTGCTGATATCGCCGCTATTGTCACTGATGCGCAACCAGATGGACATGGCGCACCGCATGGGTATCCGCGCGGAAACCATTCACTCTGCCAACACGGAGCGGTGGATCGAGGTCAAAAACCTTTTGTATCAAGACCAGATTGACGTTCTCTTAATTAGCCCAGAGCGCCTGGCGAATCAGGAGTTCGAGGCAGAGGTGCTTCAGCCCATTGCGTCGCGGATTCTGCTGTTCATTGTGGACGAAGCGCACTGCATCTCCGACTGGGGACACGACTTCCGCCCCGACTACCGGCGAATCACCCGCGTGCTGAAACTACTGCCGAGAAACGTGCCCGTTCTGGCCACTACGGCTACCGCGAATGACCGCGTTGTTGCCGACATCAAACAACAGCTGGGCGACGACCTTCGTATCAATCGAGGAGCACTGGCACGGCGTAGCCTGCGGCTGCAAAACGTGATACTGCCCTCGCAAGCGGAACGACTGGCTTGGCTCGCGGCACACTTGTCCGAACTGCCTGGCAGCGGCGTCATCTACACGCTGACCGTCGCTGATGCAGAGCGCGTCGCCCTATGGCTCCAGCACAAAGGGTGGCAGGTGTATCCGTATCATGCCGACATTGAAAACTCGGAACGCGAAAGGCGAGAGCGACTGCTGCTGCACAACCAAGTCAAAGCGCTTGTAGCCACTGTCGCTTTGGGCATGGGATTTGACAAACCCGACTTAGGCTTCGTGGTGCACTTTCAGAGGCCTGGGTCGGTGGTGCATTATTACCAGCAAATCGGCAGAGCAGGCAGGTCTCTGGAAAATGCACTGGTCATCCTTTTGGGTGGCGAAGAAGACGATGAGATTGTGGATTACTTCATCCGTACCGCTCTCCCCCCGCAAGCGCACACCGAAGCAGTACTACACGCATTAAGCCACAGCCCAAACGGGCTAACTCTCGTTGAGCTGGAGCGCAAGGTCAATCTCTCACGACAACAACTGGACAAGGTGCTTCGCCTACTGCTATCAGAGACCCCTGCTCCACTGTTTTACTTGGGTCGACGCTACCAATTAGCCCCTGTGGCATACAGGATGGACCATGAACGTATTGCGAGGCTAACCGCCCTGCGTCGCGCCGAACAAGAGCAGATGCGGCAGTATATGCAAAGCCAGCAGTGCCTGATGCAGTTCCTGCAGATAGCGCTGGATGACCCCTATGCAGAACCCTGTGGCCGATGCGCTGTCTGCGTTGGTAGCGACATAATCGCGCCAGAGGTAGAGGACTCTTTGGTGCGAGAAGCCATACTCTTCTTACGCCGTGCCGATGTTCCAATACCGCCCCGAAAGATGTGGCCGAGTAAGGAAGGACTGATGATTACCGGCGGGCAGGGAAAGATTCCCGAGCTGCTTCAAGCGGAAGAAGGACGCGCACTATGCCTGTGGGGTGATGCTGGCTGGGGGAGTTTGGTGCGTAAGGGCAAGTATCAGGACGGTTTTTACGACGATGACCTGGTAAAGGGGATGGAGGAGATGATACACCGTTGGCAACCCCAACCTGCGCCCCGCTGGATTACCTGTGTGCCTTCCCTGCGCCATCCCAGCCTGGTGCCCGACTTCGCCCAAAGGTTAGCACAGCGGCTCCAGTTGCCCTTTGTGCCGTGTGTGAAAAAAGTGCGCGAAACCAAGCCGCAAAAGGAGATGCAAAACAGTTTCCATCAGGTGCGCAACCTGGATGGAGCGTTTGCCATTGAGCGGTGGTCCGGCATCGCAGAGCCTGTTTTTCTGGTAGACGATGTGGTAGACTCAGGATGGACGCTCACCGTAGTGGCTTTCCTGCTACGAAGGGCAGGAAGCGGTGCCGTCTTTCCGATTGCACTTGCCAAACAGGTTCTGCGTGGGGAGTAAAGTATGCCGTCTTTGCAACCAAGCACCGAGGTGGCTTGTCTGCTGTGTGCACACACGGGCAATGAGCCGGCTGCGCCGCTGGCGCAGAAAGAATACGTTCAGCTGCGACAGTGGCTGCGGGAACGTCACCATCCGATAGAGGCTCTGCTCGAACCCGGTGTCTCTTCTCTGCTGTGCGAGATCGCAGAGTCAACCTCACTGGACGCAGAAAGGTTAGCGGCTCTTCTGCGCCGCGGCAGCCAGATTGCGCTGTGGTTGGAGCGTTGGACAAACGCGGGGATGTGGATTGCCTCATGGGAAGACGTCGAGTATCCCCCGATACTGCGCCAGAAGCTGGGAGACGCCTCCCCTGTCTTGTTACATGGTTTCGGGAACCCGCAGCTCTTACATACAAGAGGACTCGCCATTGTGGGTTCACGACACACCAGTGAGACGTTACTACAGCAGGCATATGCCATCGCCAGCCGCTGCGCCAGCCACCGCGAGAACGTCATCTCCGGAGGGGCGCGGGGCGTGGACTCGTTCGCGATGAAGGGCGCACTGGAAGAGGGCGGCACCTGCGTAGGGGTGTTGGCGGCAGACCTTGCCCGAACCGCCACGTCGCACACACTTCGAGATTACCTGCTCACAGATAAACTCTGTTTAATTTCGCCCTATCATCCGGTGGCCGGTTTCACGGCGGGAAACGCCATGGGACGCAACAAGATTATCTACGCGCTTGCCGAGTTTGCGCTCGTTATCGCCAGCGACATGGGCAAGGGAGGCACCTGGGCTGGCGCGTTGGAGAACCTTCGCGCCGGATGGACGCCGATTTTCGTCTACACTGGTAACGATGCTCCGGAAGGCAATATGGCGCTCCGCGACGCGGGAGCTTATCCCTTTACCCTGCCAGAAGATGTACAGATTTCCGTGTTGTCGCACTTGCGCCACTCCATTGCCGGCACGTCTGCACCGCCGTCTTCGCGTCCCCGCAAACGCAAATCGACGGTATCACAACCTGCATTGCCTCTGGATACCGGGTGACCATACCAGCAAACGTTTTCGCCTCCCACCTGTAATGCGAAAACGCCCTTGCGGGCACGCCCGCAAGGGCGACATGAGGGCGTGAATGACCTGCTAGAGGTGCTACTTGCGCCGGCGAAGCAGCACCATTGCTGGAGCCGCGAAACCGCTCAGCCACAGCAACATCGTGCCCGGCTCGGGTACTACGTTCAGCTGAAGTATTTTGTAGTTCCAGTCGCTGTCTCCTTCGCACTTCCAGCGGATGTAACCAATCGCGTGGGTCTGGTATCGCAACACCAGAGCAGCCAGCGCGTCCACGTCAGCCTGATTTACCTCATTGTAGGGGTTTCCATCCGTGCTGAGGGGGGCCGCTAAATCGTCGTATGCCCACCAGGCAAAGCCAAAGGTGCCGATCACACCATCCGGGTTATTGTCGCCATCCTTGTCGTACTCAATCCAGCTGCCTGGTTGTATCCAGCCGTTCGTCGGGATGCCCCCCACCAGAACAGCCTTTACCAGGTCATTCGCTTCCCAATCATAAACATAGTCAACACCCTCCCAGTCCACCATCCAGTTGACCTGGAAGTTACAACTCTGGAGCTGGGCAATGGTTTTGCCGGGCACCCAGTAAATCCAGTGAAGCCGTTTGCCAAGGTCCCCGGTGCTGTAGACAATCATCTCTTTGGGCTCGTAGTAGTTCGTGCCCGGGTGTGCGCCGCTACGCATGTTCACGAAGGTGCCCGCTGCTGCGTCCGCCTTCGCAGCCGTCCACCAGGGTCCCCAAAGGGGTGACCCATATACGTTTGGGGCGGTATCGGCATACAGGGCAGGGGTTATCGTGCCCGCAGAGGCAAAACCGACCAGCGTGAACAGCGCCAGCACTGTTACCCACAACGACCGAACGCGCATCGTACTTACCTCCTCCCAGGTTTGAGATTTAGATATCCGACCCATTATAAACGCAAGATTCGTGCCAAAACGCAGGTTTCATCCCCGTACAATTACTGGGTTTTCAAAAATTTGGTCTCTCAGGCGGTTTATAGAGGCGTTTATCAAGAATAAATGATGCGTACTGTCACTCCTTGACCTCTCGTACATACGCTCTCGCGCCTGGCACGGTGCGTATCAACTGTCTCCCTGCTTCCTTGCCCAACACGCACAGCGCGGTTGCCAGGCTGTCGGAGGTGATACCGTCACGCGCGATAACGGTCGCAGCCACGCGAGATGTTACCCCCCAGCCAGTGCGCGGGTCGACAATATGCGAGTATCGCTTGCCCTCGTATTCCACATACTGCTCGGTATCCCCCGACGACGAGATAGCCCCCCGCGCGAGGTAGACCCATCGGCGCTCGGGAGCAGCGTTTGCCACCTCAATCCGCCAGCCTGCCCTGCCGGGCGGCGCAAGCCCCGCTACGATGTCGCCTCCCGCCTCCAGCAGCGCGTGACGGATGCCGTGCTCCTGCAAGACCTTCAGCGCGCAGTCCAGCGCATACCCTTTCGCGATGCCCCCTAAGTCCAAGCGCATCCCGGGCACCAGCAGCTGTACTGTCCGCTCCCTCTCGTCTAACACCATCTTTTCGTAGCCCACCCGTTGCCGCGCCTCCTGCAACTCCTGCTCCGTGGGAAACCCTCCGCCTCGCCTCGCGCGTCGCCACAGCTGCACGTAGGGACCTACTGTCACGTCAAATGCCCCTCCTGTCCGCCGCGACAGCTCCTGCGCCCGTTTCAGCACGGTAAACAGCTCCTCACTGACCCGTACCGGCTCGCCACCCGCCCTCGCACAAAGCTGCATCAACTCGCTATCCGCCCGGTAGTCGCTCATGACCTGCTCGATCTCGGCGATTCGTTCAAACGCGGCAGCGCAGGCACGCTCTGCGACGCTCTGGCTGGGGGCATACACCGTGATGCGCACTTGCACTCCCATCGCCATCTGGCTATACTGATAGCGGTGCAGCGGCGCCGCATTCAGGCGTAACGCACCGCAGGCAAACCATGTCCATACAAGCAGAAGAGTTCGAAGGAGGATGAAGCGGAACGTCATGAAAGCTGGTTCACCCCTTTCCACCATGCTGCCCCGAAGCTTCTACAGAAGCCTGGCGTTCACCTGCAGTGTTATTCTGGTCATCCTGGCTGCAGGAGCTGCGCAGATGAAACGGGCACAGAAGGCGGCGATGAACACCGCGGCTCAAACCGGAGGCAAAACCCTTTCTGCCTATACCGAAACCATTCCTGGCACGGTCGTGAAGTTCGAGATGGTGCCTGTGCCCGGCGGAACATATACCATCAACGACCCCAAAACCGGCAAGCCCAAGCAGGTGACCATCAAGCCGTTCTATATCGGCAAGACGGAGGTCACGTGGGACGAATTCGACGTGTTCGTGCATAAGCTGGACGCGCCCGATACCCAGAAAACCGGCGGAGCCGACGCCGTCTCTCGTCCCAGCAAGCCTTACGGTGCGGTAGACCGCGGTTTCGGGCACAAGGGCTACCCTGCTATCAGCATGAGCTATCTGTCCGCGCAGAAGTACTGCGAGTGGCTCTCCGCCAAAACGGGCAAGAAGTACCGCTTGCCCACCGAAGCCGAGTGGGAATACGCATGCCGCGCGGGAGTGCTGCCCGCCGGACCAATCACTGATACCGAACTGCTGGACAAGCTCGCCTGGCACTGGGGAAACTCTGATGACAAGACGCACAAGGTGGGCACGAAACAGCCCAATGCCTGGGGCATTCACGACATGCTGGGCAACGTCGCCGAGTGGTGCCGGCCGATGGACGACGAGGTGCCTGTAGTTCGTGGCGGCTCGTTCTATGATGAACCCGACAAGGTGCATCCCGCCGCCCGCAAGAAATACACGCCTGACTGGCAGATGAACGACCCACAGAACCCGAAAAGCCAGTGGTGGCTCACCGATGCACCCTTTGTGGGCTTCCGCGTGGTATGTGAGACTCAGTAAGCTAGGGAGATAACCATTGAAGGTACCGAACTGGCAACATGCCCAAATACCTGCGCCCAAAATAACAGGGTACCTCCTTTCAGAGACACATCGCGATGGCAGGCACAAAGCGGCTTTCTTGAAGTCCTTTGGTTTCTCGGCAGCCAGCTAGGAACGGCTGGCAGAATCCCTGCAACAACATGTTGCAGAGAACAACGTAGTACGGGTAGAACCATCACCCTTTGGGATGAGATATATCGTAGAAGGTCCCTTGAGGACACCAAAGGGAATATCACCCATTGTTCGCAGCGTGTGGTTCATCGAAAGTGGTACCAAGGTACCTAGACTGGTAACCGCCTATCCTTTAAAGAGCGTACGAACCTACTGAAAAGCAAAGGAGGTCTATACACATGCAAGTACATGAAGAGGTCGTTCTGGAGGTCGACCTTCCCGAATACGGGCTTACAAAAGGAGATATCGGCACGATAGTACTCGTGCACGGTGAACATGAAGGCTATGAAGTAGAGTTCATGACGCTGCATGGCGAGACAATAGCAGTGGTCAGTCTACTGCCGTCCCATGTACGCCCCATTGCCTCTCATGAGATAGCGCACGCACGGACACTGGAGCGCATTCCTGCCTGAGGTGCTGGAAACGGTGGAAACGGTTATCGAAAAGCTGAGCCTTTCCGAACGCATCGGGCAGGTGCTGTGCTTCGGATGGCAGGGCGATTCCCCCGAAGAGGCACGCACTGTCAACGCACATGCCCGTGTCCTGGTGGAAGAGATGCAGGTGGGTGGAGTGGTACTGCTGGGCAGGAACGTGGATTCGCAGCGACCCGAGCAAATCCGCCAGACGCTCGCCGAGTTGCAGCGACGATCACGCATTCCCCTGTTCATCGCCATTGATCAGGAGGGCGGCATGGTCAATCGCCTGCGTGCGCCTTTCCATGAGTTCCCGGGCAACATGGCGCTGGGAGCCACCCGCAACGCGCACTATGCCTATCGTCAGGCGCAGGCGCAGGCACGAGAGCTGCTCGCACTGGGCATCAACTGGAACTTTGCGCCCGTAATGGACGTGAACAACAACCCCGACAACCCTATCATCGGCGTGCGTTCGTACGGCGCAGACCCCGAGCTGGTCGCGCAAATGGGCACAGCGGCGATCCGTGGCTATCAGGAGACCGGCTTGCTCGCCTGCGCCAAGCACTTCCCCGGGCACGGCGATACTTCGGTGGACTCGCACCTTGCTCTGCCTGTCATTCCGGGAGACCGCCAGCGGCTGGAGTCGGTGGAGCTGGTGCCGTTTCGCGCCGCTATCTCGGCAGGCGTCGGAGCCATCATGACCACACATATCCTCTTCCCCGCACTGGACGCCGAGCGACCGGCCACCCTCTCGCGAACTATCCTTACCGGATTGCTCCGCGAGCAGCTGGGCTACCATGGTCTGGTGATTACTGACTGCCTGGAGATGAAAGCCATTGCCGATACGGTGGGCACCGCTCGGGGAGCGGTAGAGGCACTGAAAGCGGGGGCGGATATGGTGCTCATCGCGCACACGCTGGAGGTGCAACGTGCGGCGGTGCAGGCGATACGTAAGGCGATAGACAGCGGGGAACTACCTGAGGCAAGGCTGAACCATGCGGTAACGCGCGTGTTCACAGCCAAACAGCGGTTCCTTTCCGCTTTGCCCACCGCGGAAGGGGAACCTTGGCGCGAACCAGCGCACGACGCATTGGAGCAGGAGATTGCCCGCGCCAGCATCGCCGTCGTCCGTTCGGCACGGAACAAGGGCTACCGTCTGCGAAAAGGCGAAACCCTCGCGGTTATCTCGGCGCACCATAGCCTGCCGCGACTGGCGGAGGAGATTCGTCGCTATCAACCCGATGCGCTGGTAGCACATCTGGAACCCGCTCTGCCCGAAGAGCAGGTGCAGGAAGCCCTGCAACGACTGGCATCGGTGAAGCAATGCCTGTTCGCTACCGCGCCGCCCGAACCGTGGAGTGATGCCCCCATTGACCAGGCAAAGCAGGCGGAACTGGCGCGCGCACTGCACAAACGGTTCGGGGAGCGTCTCATCGTCGTCGCCCTGCGCGAACCCTACGATATCCGTCGCTTCCCGGAAGTGGATAACTATCTGTGCACCTTCGGTTATCGTCCTTGCTCGCTGCGGGCATTGGCAGACGCACTGTTTGGGCTGTTTACACCGCAGGGAAAGCCGCCAGTCAGCTTACCCTGAACGCTTTGACCCCGCCACTCGAGGCTTTTCCCAGCGACTGCAAAGGCACTTTCCTGTCATGCTGAGCATAAGCAAAGCATCTCATCCTTGTCACCCTGAGCGTTAACGAGGAGTCTCCGGGATTCTTCACTTCGTTCAGAATGACATTCTGTTGTCATGCTGAGCATAAGCAAAGCATCTCATCCTTTTCACCACGAGCGTGAACGAAGAGTCTCCGAGATTCTTCACTTCGTTCAGAATGACATTCTGTTGTCATGCTGAGCATAAGCGAAGCATCTCATCCTTGTCACCCCGAGCGTGAACGAAGAGTCTCCGAGATTCTTCACTTCGTTCAGAATGACATTCTGTTGTCATGCTGAGCATAAGCGAAGCATCTCATCCTTGTCACCCCGAGCGTGAACGAGGGGTCTCCGAGATTCTTCACTTCGTTCAGAATGGCAGGTTATGTCGCCTTAAATCGCCAGGTGAGGAATAGCCCTTTAACAAGGTAACCCCTACCTTATATTAAAATACTTCGCCTCGGGGTGATGCACGATGATGGCGGAGGTGCTCTGTTCGGGAACCAGCTGGTATTCCTCTGTGAGCGTCACACCGATGCGTTCAGGGCGAAGCAGTTCGAATAGCTTCGCCTGGTCCTCCAGGTTCGGGCAGGCGGGGTAGCCGAAGGAGTAGCGACATCCCCGATATTTCAGCGAGAAGAGCAGGCGTATCTCTTTTGCGTCCTCATCGGCGATGCCCAGCTCCTCGCGAATGCGCTTGTGCCAGTACTCCGCCAGCGCTTCCGCCGCTTCCACACCCAACCCATGCAGGTACAGGTAGTCCTGATACTGATGCTGGGCAAACAGTTCCCTTTCCGCCTCACTGACGCGGCTGCCGATGGTCACCAGATGGAATGCCACCACATCGCGCTCGCCGCTGTCTATCGGTCGGAAGAAGTCGGAGATGCACTTATGGGGCGGCGAAGGCTGGCGGGGGAAGGTAAAGCGCACCCACTCGGTCTCACCGTCCTCACGATAGACGATGAGGTCGTCGCCCTGCGAATTCGCCCAGAAATAGCCGTACACCACCTTCGGCTGGAACAACCCCTCCTCTTTTGCCCGTTGCTTCCACCGCTCGAAAATGGGGCGCACGTGTTCTTCGAGGAAGCGGTTGAACTCCTCGTTGCTCATCTTGCCGCGGCGAAACTGCCACTGCCCCCGAAACAGCATGACCTGATTGATATAGGGGTAAATCTCGTCCAGAGGAATATCCTCCACCACGCGCGTGCCGATGAAAGGCGGTTTGGGCACAGGCACGTCGGTGCGCACCGCGCTGCGTTTTGGAGTAGCCACTGCAGGCGCAGGTTCCTCCTGCAAAAGCTCGGAGGAGTCGGCAATCTTGGGACGATGGGCAACGGTGACCGATGTCGCCCCCTCCAGAGGCACGTCTGGATTACACAGGTGCTCCATAATCACCAGCCCTTCGAAAGCATCCTGCCCGTAAAAAACGCGCCCCTTGTAGATACGACGCAGGTCCTCCTCCACATAGCGACGGGTCAGCGCGGCTCCGCCCAGTAGTACGGGATAATGCCACTTGCCGCGGCGGTTCATCTCTTCCAGATTTTCGCGCATGACAATGGTGGACTTCACCAGAAGACCACTCATACCGATAGCGTCTGCCTGATGCTCGTCTGCCGCCTCCAACATGCGGTCAATCGGCACTTTGATGCCCAGGTTCACCACCCGATAGCCGTTGTTGGACAGGATGATGTCCACCAGATTCTTGCCGATGTCATGCACATCTCCCGCCACCGTAGCCAGCACAATGGTGCCTTTCTGCACATCCTCGGTGCGTTCCATGAAGGGTGTGAGGTAGTTCACCGCCGCCTTCATCACTTCCGCCGACTGCAGCACGAAGGGCAACTGCATCTCGCCCCTTGCAAACAGGTCACCCACAACCTTCATCCCTTCCAGCAGGATGTTGTTGATGATGTCCAGCGGGCGATGGGTTTTCAACGCCTCATCCAGCGATTGTTCCAGCCCGCTGCGCCTGCCCTCGATGATGGCACGCTTCAAACGCTCCTCTACGGGTAACGATTGCCAGCTATCCTCGCTTTTGACTGTCGCTCCCGCCTTCTCGAACAGCTTCATGAACTCCACCAGAGGGTCGTAGCCCTCACGCCGCTCATCGAAGATGAGCTGCCGGGCGACCTCACGCTGTTCCTCGGCAATACGGTGCAGGGGCACAATCTTGGACGGGTGCACAATCGCGGCGTCGAGTCCAGCTTCCAGACTATAGTGCAGGAAGACCGAGTTCAACACGTGCCGCGCGGCAGGTTTCAAACCGAACGAGACGTTGCTCACCCCCAGAATGGTGTGGCATTGCGGGAACTCCTGCTTGAACTGTCGGATGGCTTCTATAGTGGCGATACCGTCCTGCCGCAGGTCTTCCGCTCCCGAGCCGAGCGGGAAGGTCAGTGCGTCAAAGAAGATGTCTTCTGGCGGGATACCGTAATCCTCAGTGATGACCTTCACCAGCCGACGCGCCACACGCATTTTCCGCTCGGTGGTGCGAGCCTGCCCCTCCTCGTCAATTGCCAGAGCAACCACCGCCGCGCCGTATTTCCGGCACATGGGCAACACCTGGTGCAGTCGCTTCCCGCCGTCCTCAAAGTTCACCGAGTTAACGATACACTTTCCGCCCAGCCTTTTCAGCGCAGCTTCGATGACGGGTGGTTCCGTCGAGTCTATCATGAGGGGCAGAGTGCTTTGCGTGGCGAGGCGACGGATGACTTCGGTCATATCGCGCACGCCGTCGCGTCCCACATAGTCCACACACACGTCCAGCACGTTCGCGCCTTCGGCGGTTTGCTCCCGCACCATCTGTACCATGTCGTCGTAGTTGTCGTTCAGCAGGAGCTCGCGGAATTGTTTGGAACCGTTAGCGTTCAGCCTCTCGCCCACTATCAGGAAGGAGTTCTCCTGCTCGTAAGGCACGGATTGGTACAGGCTGGAACAGGCGGGAACCACCTCGGGGCTGCGCCGGGCGGGTTCGCGGAAGCCAATGGTTTCCACCACGCGGCGAATGTGCTCGGGTGTGGTGCCGCAGCACCCCCCGACGAAGTTCACGCCAAACTCCTCCACGAACTGCAGATGATACCGCGCCAGCTCGTCAGGGGTGAGCGGGTAGAAGGTTTTGCCGTCGCGCAGTTCGGGCAGGCCGGCATTGGGCTGGACACTGATGAGACGGGGCGACTGGTGGTGCAGGTAGCGCACGTGTTCCACCATCAGCTCGGGACCAGTAGCGCAGTTCATCCCAATCACCGCCACATCGGGAAAAGCCAGAAGAGTGGTTAGCGCCGCGCCGATTTCACTTCCCAACAGCATCGTGCCTGTCGTCTCGAGGGTGACCTGCACCAAGAGGGGCACGGTGCGCCCTGTAGCACGCATGGCGTTGCGACAGCCGTTAATGGCTGCCTTTGCCTGCAGCAGGTCCTGCACGGTTTCAATCAACAGAAGGTCTACACCACCGTCCAGCAGTCCCCGCGCCTGTTCGGTGTAGGTAACCTCGAGTTCGTCAAAGGTAATATGCTCCAGCGTAGGCAGTTTGGTACCGGGACCGATAGAGCCAGCCACGAAGCGTTTGCGGTCGGCTGTGCTGAAGGATGAGGCGACTTCCCGTGCGATTTGTGCCCCTTTGAGGTTCAGTTCATAGACGCGGTGGGCAATACCATATTCGCCCAGATTCATGGCGTTCGCACCGAAGGTGTTGGTCTCCACGATGTCTGCGCCCGCCTCGAAGTAACGCGCGTGAATCTGGGCAATCAGGTGCGGACGGGTGGCGTTGAGCACCTCGTTGCACCCTTCCAGCCCCTCGAAATCATCTGCGGTGAGATGCAGGGACTGGATTTGCGTGCCCATCGCCCCGTCGAAAAAGAGCACTCGTGACCGGGCTGTGTGCAGGATGTTGTCCATGGCTGACTGTAGTATACCCGATATTGGTAGCCGAGGGGGCGTAGGAGAGTGGAATCATTCCGCGACTGGCTGTTGCATGCTCCGAACGGTGTACGAGACCAGACCACAAGAGGCAATATGCCCCCAGCCTCTCCCCCAGAACAGCACATCAGGGTACCAACAACACCTTGATGGACTCTTTGCCCTCGTGGACCATCTCGATGCCCTGTCGGAACTCGGAGAGAGGCAGCTGGTGCGTCACGATGCCCTCCGTCTTCAGCAACCCACGGCTCAGGTAGTCGATGACCTTGGGGTAGCAGTAGGGTCCCAGATGGGAACCGTAGACGTTCAGCTCCTTCACATCGCCCAGTATCGTCCAGTCGACCGTCACCGGCTCCTGCAGCACGCTGAACACCACAAAATTGCCTGCCTTGCGGATAATATCCAGTCCCAACAGAATACCCTGCGGGTGTCCGGTGGCTTCGATGTATACGTCGCAGCCGTAGCCGTCGGTCAACCTTTTGATTTCGGCACGCACATCCTCACGCGAGGGGTTCAGCACCATGTCCGCCCCCAGGCGTTTTGCCACTTCCAGCCGGTGGTCGCGCAGGTCGAGCGCAATCAACAGACCCGGATTCTTCAGCCGTGCGCACGCCACCATGCCCAGTCCCAGCGGACCCATTCCTGCAATCACCACGACGTCGCCAAACTGGATTTGCCCGCGGTCTACCGCGTGCATCGAGCAAGCCAGAGGCTCGATCAACGCCGCCTGCTCGGGGGAAAGGTTTTCGGGGATGCGATACACACGCGCGTTGGCAGGGAAGCGCGTATACTGCGCCCAACCACCCTGCGCCTTCTCGCGGAAACCGAAAATCTCGCGGTCGCGACACAACCAGTACATGCCGCGGTCGCACATCCGGCACATGCCACAGGGCACTATCTGTTCGGCAATGGCGCGATCGCCTACCTGCAAACCGAAACGCTCGGCCGCGCCTTCACCCAGCGCAACCACCCGCCCAACAAATTCATGCCCCGGCACCACCGGTGGCTGCACGTAGCGCGGGCGCGTGGCGTCGCCCCAGATGGACGCATTGCCGTAGAAGCACTTGACATCACTCGCACAGATGCCACACGCCTCCACCTGTACGATAACCTCTCCTAGGCGAGGTTCGGGCACGGGTACCTGCTCCAGGCGGTAGTCCTCCGGCGCGTGGCAACGCACCGCCTGCATCCTTTCGGGTAGTGCTGTCCCACTCATCGCATAGTCACCTCATCCTGCTGTGTTGCCGCGCTTTGAACAGCGAACGCAGCAAGGTAAGCCATTGCCAGAGTGCAATGGTCTCGTCCTGCTGCGCAATGGCTCACCTGCTCCTGGGTTAGTAGCCTTCCGACTGTGGTGGCCGTTGCGGCGCGGCGGGTGTGCCGGGCTGTGCAGGTGCCGCCGGTGCAGGACCTGCGGGTGCGCCGCCAGGCGCCATACCAGGCGGTGGTACGCCCGGGCCGCCAACCGGAGGTGCCGCGTTCGGATCGATGGGTACAACCGCTGGCTCGGCAAAGAAGTAACGCCATCCCGCTATCACAATCACTGCCAGCACCACTAAAATCACAATCGCCGCCGTGACCGGACTGATTTCCTTTTTCATCCCTTGCCCTCCCGGAAACTGAGGATTATTTTTTGCTTCGTGCTGGTTGCGTGCGATTCCTTCTCGGCAGGGAAGTACACATGGTGCATCGAATCCAACACGCAGTCATTTCGGGTGGGAGGAGAGGATGCGATATATCCTGTGTATCGGGGCACATCCTGACGACGTGGAAGGCAGTATCGGCGGCACGGTCACGCTGATGCGACAGCGGGGCGATGTCGTGCGTTTCCTCAGCGTGACCGATGGCGGCAAGGGACACTACCGCGAGGACTATGCGGCGAACCCCCGGTTGCTGGTGGAACGACGCATGGCGGAGGCTCATCAGGCGGCTGCACTGGTCGGGGCAGATTTTGTGTGTCTGGGCGCGCCCGATGGAGGAGTGACTGTGAATCATGAGACCACCTCCTCGATGATACGCACGATTCGTTCGTTCGGGGAGCCCGGCAGGGGACCCGACCTGATTCTGGTGAACCGTCCTTATGACTATCACCGTGACCATCGGGTGACGGCGCAGCTGGTGCTGGACGCGGCGTACCTGCTGACGGTGCCTCTGGTGTGTGCCGACGTGCCTGCGCTGAAACGGATGCCCGTCATCATGTACTGGCACGATGATTTCACCGAGCCGACCCTTTTCCGCGCCGACGTGGTGGTCTGCATCGACCAGGTGATGGAGACGAAAATCGAGATGGTATGTGCCCACGAATCGCAGTTTGCCGAGTGGATACCCTACGCGATGGGTATGTCTCCCCTGCCCCTCAGTCGGGCGAGGATGCGCGAATGGGTGACGGCATGGATGCACCGTGAAGCACGAAGCGCTAAAGCCGCGGCGCAGCGCAGCACTCCTCGTCTTGCTCCGCTTCAGGATTGCGAGTTCGCCGACGCGTTCCAAATCAGCGAATATGGGACGCAACCGACCGATGAATGGCTTCGGGAGATGTTCGATTTTGCGCCGTGGTGACTTTTGGGAACAAAAACGGCGATTTTATGCTATAATAATAGTGGCTACCCGTGGGGGCGATTGGTGTCGACAGGGTAGAGGCGCGCTCAGGCTGCGAGCCGAGGTGCCGTTGGCCTCGTAAAAAAGCGGCAAAAAAATAGGAGCGACTCCTCAGTACGCTCTCGCTGCCTAATTAAGAGGCAGCCGTCCAGCCGTCTCCTGCCGGCCGAGGCGGATGTGGGCGTGTGCTATGCCGGCTAGCCCGAACGGAAACGTTCACCGCCGTTTGGGCGAAAGTGCAGGGTGAACTGGCTGTGGGGTAAGCCTGCCATCGGGCGTACCCGACGGCGAGAGACAAAACGATGGCTACGCTCGTAGACGCCTGGGGCAAATCACTCTGGACGAGGGTTCGAGTCCCTCCGCCTCCACCAAGTGCATGTTTACCTGGATTGCTAAAAACGCCTCAGTAGCTTCTCGTAATCACTGTGGCTACCAATCCAAAACCATGTAACGTGACTACCCTGCAGTATTCCCAATGCCCGGTAGGATAGACTGATACGCACAGAATAGATGGAGTGCGTGGGACTTACGCATTTGAATTGCAGACTCGGGTGATGTGGGTCGGATTTCCACATCTGGTAACAGCGGATTGCCTGCGCCTGTACCTCAACCGGTAACGCTTCAAAAAGCTCCCTGAAACTGCGTGTAATACTCGATGTCACTGTTTCTCCTCGAAGTCGCTCAGGAATTGTTCCAGAGGCACCGTTTTTCCTTCGTCAATCTCCGCCCGCACTGCCGCTGCAATCCTCCGCCATTGTTCATCGGTGGTGGAGGCAAACTGGTTTTCCCACCGCACCTCATCCGCCATTTCCGCCAGCAATCGGGCAGCAATGGCATCCTGAACATCCGATGGGAGCTTCTTAATCTCCGCAATCGCGCGCTCAAGCAGGGTTGTCATTCCCAACCTCCCTCTTTTTGCGATGATCACCAGATGATCACCAATACTATGATACCCAATACTCCCGACAGCTGCTCAAAACCCCGTAAGAATACCTGTTGCACTTTTTGGCGCAGGTAACTATACTGATGGTGTACCTGATGCCATGCCAGGAAAGGAGGGCAGTATCATGAAGATTCGTCTGTTTCTGGCGGCAGTTGTGGTGATGGCGCTGGCAGCTACCGCAGCGCAAGCACAGCTGGCGTGGTACGATTCGAAGGGATTCGAGGCACCTACCTTCCGACCGGGCGTTCTGAACGGACAGGACGGCTGGATCAGCGAGGGCGGCGGCACATCCGGAGATACCGCACGGGTAGTAGTCTCCCCCGAGCCAGTGTCCGGTGGGCAAGCAGTCCGCCTGGAAGTGGGAGACAGCCAGGGCGACTACTCGCTGATGGCGCGTGAGATCCCCGACCCGCTGGCAGCCTGGTGGAAGGTGGTCATCGTGACCTTCGACATCTACCGCATCGGACCCAACCAAAAGCAAAACCTGTGGTGGTACTGGTTCGACAACGGTGAGCCTACCTACGGCTTGCAGTGGGATATGTCGAACGCCACCCACCCATTTGGCTGGAACCCCGGCGCCACTTCTACTCCCACCATCTTTGACCGGTATGTCACGCTGAAGATGATGTGGGACTTCAACCAGGGGAAGGCGTACTCCTGGTACGACGGGGTGATGGTGGACAATGGTATCCCCATCAGCGGTATCACCTCGCTAACCGGCTGGGGTATCTACCTGTCGCACGATGCGGCAACCGGCACGGGCGCAGATGTGGTTTGGATTGACAACTTCGCCATCCACGTGGTACCCGAACCGGCAAGCATCGTTGCGCTGGCGGGTGGAGTGCTTGCGCTGATGGGAATCAAACGACGCCGCGCGTAGCTGGTAGATGCGGGGCAGGCGTTACGTCCTGCCCCTTTTTCACTTTCGCAAAGTTTTGTGGAATACTGTCCGGCATACTTGCGGAACATGCAGATATTATGGTAGTATTAAGGTGACGTCGGATATGTAAGAATACCGTCTAAATCTGCGAAAGGCGGTGCAACCATGAGCAAAAAAGTGGGGGCAGTTGGGGTCATTGCGCTGTTCGCCGTGCTGGGAGTCGTCTTACCGGCGCGGGCGGTGGTCATCGAGGACATCGTAAAGAACCACCCAATAGTCGCCTGGCTCAACGGCTGGAATAGTTCTGCAGGAACTGCCGCGCCCGGTAGCCTCAGTAACGTCGGGGATACTTCCGCCGAACCGCAAGGGCTACCTGCGGCGAACAGTCCAGCTGTCTCACGCGATAACATGACTGTAGAGATTGTTCCCATTCGCCTGCCGACGCTACCAGCCCATGTAGCCTTTGCCCTTTATCTGGTCGGCGCGCTGGTTTTCTACACCCTGCTGGTGTTGATTGCACAACCCGGTCCAGCAGAGTACTACTGAAAAGCTCCGAATCCCGTTTCGCCTGGCACCTCCGCACTCCCCGGCAACCTGATTGCCGGGGAGTGTTCGTGACGGACTACCGGCTCCCCTTGACCACCGGTAGCAGGATATGACTCGGACGCTTGGCATCCATGTAGATGGTGTTGTGTGCCGGACGGGTACGTTCGCTGGCACGGAAAGGCTCGCCGGTATTGGGGTTGGGGTCAAAAGCGGGAGCGTTGCTCGAGGTGATGTGCACCCGAATCCGATGCCCTCTGTTGAATACAATGCTGGTGCTCCACAGGTCAATCTCAAAGCGATAGGGCGTACCCGGTTGCATAAGCTTTTCCTTGGAAAACCCTTCGCGGAAGCGGGCACGCAGGATGCCCTCGCAGATGTTGATGGAGCGTCCGTCGGGGTATACGTCGCACAACTTCGCCGCGAAGTCGGTGTCCGGTGCATCACTGGAAGCCCACAGGATCACCTTGACCCTGCCGGTAACCTCCACCGGCTCACGCAGGGGTTCGCTGGTAAACACCAGCACATCGGAACGGCTTTCTATCTTGCGCTGATCCATCGCTCCGGCAGGCAGGGTCAGCCGCGGCCCTCCTACCGTTGGCACGGGGTCTCTGGGGTCGTAGGTGTAGCTGAGCGTGCCGCCCTCTTCGGGTTTGCGCGTGGATAGCGAGCGGTCGGGATGCAGGTAGAACGGAGTTGGTGTCGCGTTCACGGGAGGCCACCGGTCGGCGGTGCGCCACTCGTTGCCGGGGGCGCTGCGGTCGGTCACATCGCCCATCACGTAGTAGGTCACCGCTGGCTCACGGTCAACCCCGTTGTCCACACCCTTCAGATAGTGGTCAAACCACCGCCAGATGTCGTGCGCGGTTGTGGGTGGATTCTTGGCATTGGGGAAGGTGAGTTCGCCCGCTTTCTCCTGGAACACTCCATGCGTCCAGGGTCCCATCAGCAGTTTCTGCTTGCCTCGTGCGCCGGGTCCGCCTCGTGTTTGCATCCCGACGAAGGCGTCTATGGTTGCCTGCGCGAAGATATCGTACCAGCCGCCGATGTGGATGGCGGGCGCGTTCGTATAGCGAAAGCGGGTGGTCATGTCTCGCTCGCGCCAGTAGGCATCGTAGGTGGGATGAGATGTCCAGATCTTGAGCGCATCGGGGCTAAACGCGCTGATGCGCAGCCAGTCCTCAATCATCGCTTTGCGAAACACACCGCCCCAGTATACCACGCCATGGTACAGGCTCGGTGCGCCCACCGTGATATTCTGCGCGGTTACCCTCTTCGTTCCAGTGCCAGCCAGCAGGTACTGCGTGATGCCCAGTGCGGAACCGCCCCACGTGCCGATTTTGCCGTTGCACCAGGGCTGGCGGGCTATCCATTCCACAGTATCCTCACCGTCGCGTAGTCTGCCCCAGCCATCGGTTTCAAAAGGCAGGTTCTCTCCTTCCGAGCCGAACCGTCCGCGCGTGTTTTGAATGACCATCACATATCCCCGCCGCGCCGCATCCTGCGCAATACCCTCACCCAGTTTGCGGTCGTACGGGGAACGCAGCAGAATCACGGGGAAGGGTCCATCGCCTTCGGGGAAGTAGATGTCGGTCGCCAGACGCACGCCATCCCGCATGGGCACCATGACGGTTTCCTTTTTCACCGGCGGCTGCAGCTTCGACAGCACCGCCCGCACGACACACCCCACGCCGATGACGCATATTCCGATGGTCAGTACGGTTCGCCACCATTTTGCCCTGTGCATCACCATAACTCCTCCACAGATGTTTGAAATAACTCTTCGCAGACCATGCGCCGGGTTCCTGTGTGTGGCTGGGTGTCATCATTTGCCACCCTCGGGCGACAACGCCTGTTGTGATGTTGACATCCCCTACTGGGCATGATAGCTTATAGCAGGCATCACTATCCAGAGGAGGCACCTGTGGATACTCTGAAGCTATTCCATACCACCATCCACAAAGAGACCCGGGGAAACGGGCACACGATAGACCTGACACCGGAACTGCAAGCAGCGGTGCGCGAAAGCGGCATACAGGCCGGAACGGTCACCCTGTTCGTGATAGGCTCCACGGCGGGATTGACCACTATGGAGTTTGAGCCGGGGCTGGTGAGTGACCTGCAGCGCGCTTTCGAGGCAATCGCGCCTGCCAGCGCCTCCTATGCACACGAGGCTCGCTGGGGCGATGATAACGGACATGCCCATGTGCGTGCATCGCTGCTGGGTCCCTCCCTCACCATCCCCGTGGTTCAGGGACAGGCGACGCTGGGCACCTGGCAGCAGGTGGTCTTGATCGACTTCGACACGCGCCCACGGCAACGGCAGGTCGTCATCCAGATAATGGGGCAATAAGCAACTCAGTTGGCGTCGCGCAGCGCGCGCAATCGCTTCGCGAACTCGCGCGGAGGCTCGTAGCCGACCAGTGTCAAATCCTTCACCCACTCGCCACGCGCGTTGAGAAATGCCACCGTCGGCAAGCCCTCCGCGCCGTACCTCTTCGCAATCTCCACCGTCTCCGGCGGGGGCGTGCTGGAGGTCATATCCACCCGAAACACCGCAAAGTCCTTCGCCAGCCGGGCGACCTCGCCGTCGGTGAAGGTCTCACGCTCTAACATGCGGCAGAATGGACACCAATCCGCAGTGAACACCAGAACCACTGGCTTTCCCTGCCGGGTAGCCTGCTCAATGGCGGCTTTACTGGCGGGGAGCATCTGCACCTCGCCTTTGCCCGCCAAGACGCCTGGCTGCGCCACCCACAACGCCCCGATAATCAACACCACGCCGACCGCCGCTGGCAGTCCCCGCCGTCCGAGTAGCAGCACACCAGCCACGCCAATACTCAGCGTCATCAGCACCCGAACCACTTCCAGCGGCATCATCTCACGCGCTTGCCAGAGAACACCGGCAACCACCAGCAGAATAGACACCGGTAACCAGAAACTGAACCGTTGCATCGTATCCCCCTTATCGCTTCGCTGTCTGTGTCGTCAGCGAATGGAATTGTGCCATCCGTTTCAGGAAAGCATCCGGCGGTTCGAACTGCACCAAACGCAATGCCCTTTGCTCTTGACCAGAACCGTCCAGAAAGACAATGGTGGGCACGCCGACAATGCTGAACCGTTTCTTCAAATCCTGCACGGCAGGACTATCGTCGCGTGTCAGGTCCGCCTTCATTGCCACGATGCCCTCAAACGCCTGCACCACGCGCGGGTCGGAGAAAGTGTTTGCTTCCAGCTCCTTGCAAGGCAGGCACCAGTCGGCGTAAAAATCGATGACCACCGGCTTGCCTTCGGCAACAGCCTGCTGCAGCGCTGCCTCGCTGTAGGCTTGCCAGGCGATATGACTGCCTTTTGCCTTCTGGGTGGGAAGCGCAATCATCACCGCCCACGCCACCAGCGCAACGCCAAGCAGTCGTTTGAACCAGAAGAAGCCGCGCACCGTTCTGGCCAGCTTGTCTATGGCAGCCAGATAGACCCCCACGCCTGCGAGAAAAGCGAACATCAGCCACTTATATACCATCGCTGGCAGGATGGGGCTGAGGAAGAATATTGCCACGCCAATCAGGGCAAAGCCGAAAAGATGCTCCACTGCCACCATCCACTCGCCGCTGCGAGGCAGACGGCGAATCGCCCCCGAGAACATCGCCAGCACCACATACGGAACACCCAGCCCGATGCCCAGCGTTAGGAACAGCAGAAAGCCCAGTGGCACATTGCCTGTGCCGGAAACCACCGCCGCCAGCGCGACAACCACGGGACCCACGCATGGCGCTGCTGTCACACCCACCAGCAAGCCCATCAACAATGCGCCCAGCCAGCCTTCGCGCAGACGCGCCTTGTTGCGTAAGCCCGCTGGCAGCTGCAACTGATACACCCCAAACATGCTCAGCGCAAGGGCAACCAGTATCACCGCGAAACCACACAGCACCCAGGGGTTTTGTAGCTGGAAGCCGAACGTCTTGCCCAGCGCCGCCGCTGCTGTGCCCAGCGCCGCATACATCAACGCCATTCCGAACACATACACCAGCGCCAGACCAAACGTACGCCCCGCGCTGCCTGCCGTCTGCCGGCTGAAGAAGGAGATAGTGATGGGGATCAGCGGGTACACGCAGGGCGTGAGGTTCAACAAAAGCCCCAACAACAAAATGATGGGCAGGGCGATGGCGAATCGCCCGGTGTTCAGCAGGTCCTGCAGTTTCTGCAGGTATGCGCCGCCGGGTGTGGAAGAGAACGTGCCTGCCGATGCTGCGCCTTTGGAGGCGGGCGACGCGCCAGCCTGTTCCGCCTGCGCCACCGCCTGCTCACCCCCTGCGTCGATGCTTGCTGCCGAAGGGGCGACCTTCAGCTTCAGGCTGAACGGCAGGTCTCCGGGCGGGTAACAGGACTTCTCATCGCACGCCTGATAGTTCACCTTGCCGCGCAACGTTACTTCGCCTGGCTTCAGCGTTTTGGCAGCAGTTGCGGGGATACGAATCACCGTTTTGCCCTCGTAAACGGCTATCTTCTTGCCGCCGGTAAAGGCGAACTCTCGCTCATGCCCTTTCGGATACTGCGGCTGCCCGAAGGTGATGCCCGCTACCGGCTCCATGCTTACCCTTGTCGGGATGAGGAACTTCTCGCTTGCCGGGTTGGCGTTGACGTGGTAGGGCGGCTTGACGTCCAGCGTCACCACTATCTGAAACGCCTTGCCAGGCGCAATCTGTTTGACCGAAGCCGTTGCCTGTACGCGCAGGGCATCCTTCGGCGGCGCGAACTGCGCAACGGCTGCAACGGTCAGCAGCAGTACTCCCAGAACAGCAATTAGCGTTCGGTGCATGGACCTCACCTCGCAAACGGTTTCTCTTCCCTATACGATAGATACCTCGAACTCGGTTTCGGATGCACGACGGGCCTGTGCTTGACACTATCGATGTCCCTCTGCTACCATTATCCCGAACCGACAAATCACCTAGGGGGCAACCTCGTGGTGAATGCGCGTTTTCGTCGGCAGAATGCATCGACAGGAGGCATCACATGACCAACCACTGGAATGAACGCTGGGATGCGCTGGCAGACCGCCTGGCGCAGATGACGCTGGAGCGCTACCCCGAGATGGCGTCCTACCTGGGCGTACATACGTACGACCATCAAGTATACGACAACTCCGAGACCGCACGCGACGCAGAGATACGCGCACTCTACAGTCTCTTGAGAGAGATACAGTCCATCCCGCGCGATGCGCTCAGCCCGGAACGCGCTCTGGACCACGCGCTGGCGGAGAGCGAGATTCACCATCGGCTGATTGACCTCGAAGCGTGGCGCAGCTGGACACACGACCCCGATGTGCCCAACAGCATCGTGGTGGGTGGAGCGTTTGCGCTGGCAAAGCGTTCCTTTGCCCCGCCGGAAGAGCGGCTGAAAGCGGTCATCTCCCGTTTGAAACAAGCGCCGGGGGTGTTCGAGCACGCCCGCCGCCAGCTCAGTGAGCCGGCGCGTGTGCCCACCGAAATCGCTATCCAGCAGGTCAAAGCCACCGTAGGCTTCTTCGAGCAATCGCTTCCCGCCGCGTTCCGCACAGTAACAGACACCTCGCTCTGGAACGAGTTCGAGGAGGCTAATCGGACTGTCATTGATACCTATCGCGCCTATGCAGCGTGGCTGGAGGAGGAGGTGCTTCCCCGCGCGGAACATTCCTTTGCCATTGGAGAACGGCTGTACAGCCTGCGCTTAAAATGGGGTGAGGGGGTGGACATGCCGCTAGAACGGCTGATTGCCATCGGGCAGCAAGAGCTGCAACGGCTGCAAGAGGAGTTCACTGCCACCGCTGCGCGTATAGACGCCACCCGCTCGCCACGAGAGGTCTTCGAGGAAATGGCAAAAGACCACCCAACTGCCGACCAGCTCATCCCGTTCACGCAACAAATGCTGGAGGAGCTGCGGCAGTTTTGCATTGACCGAGACGTCGTTACCATCCCATCCGACGTGCGCTGTCGGGTGGAGGAGACGCCCGAGTTCATGCGTGAGCTGACCTTTGCCAGCATGGACACGCCAGGTCCCTTTGAAGAGGTGGCCACCGAGGCGTTCTACAACGTCACCCTGCCCGCCCCCGACTGGTCGCCAGAGGACGTGGAAGGGCACCTGCGCGCGTTCAACCGCTACAACCTGACCGCTATCAGCATCCACGAGGCGTATCCCGGGCACTACGTCCAGTTCCTGTGGCTGAAACACGCCCCCACGCGCCTGCGCAAGATGCTCGGCTCCTACTCCAACGCGGAGGGCTGGGCGCACTATTGCGAGGAGCTGTTCATGGAGCTGGGCTACAGGGCAGAGGACCCGCGCTACCGTCTGGCGCAGCTGCATGAGGCACTGCTTCGCGCCTGCCGATACGTCGCTGGCTTCGGGATGCACACACAGGGAATGAGTGTGGACGAGGCGAAGCAGCTGTTCATCGAACAGGCGCACATGGAACCCATCAACGCCGAACGCGAGGCGAAGCGCGGCACGGTGGACCCGATGTACTGCAACTACACGCTGGGTAAACTGTTGCTGCTTAAACTGCGCGAGGACATGAAGCGCAAGCAGGGCGCCGCGTTCCGCCTGCGACAGTTCCACGATGACTACCTGAAGGCAGGCTTTCCGCCCATCCCCCTGTTGCGCGAACAGATGCTGGGCGAGGTGGGAGAGGTGCTCTGACCACTCAGGAGCTGAGCAGAATCGCCTCCCGTTCGAACAGACGGGTGGCAACCTGAAGGCTGACGACTGCCACGACACAGGACGCCAGCAGCGAAAGCAACAGGAAGGAAGGCTCCATTACCCCTGTCAGCACCTGTTTGATGATAATCGCGCTATTGAGCACGGGCACAGCAGCCAGCCACAGTCCCGACTCGGTGCGTGCGAACATCGATGCCACCGCTGGCAGCACCACCAGCGTGCTGAGCGGTATCAGATAGGTCTGTGCTTCTTTCTGGTTGCGTGCGAAGGTGGAGATAATGGTCAGCACCGCCGAGTAGAACACGGTCAGTGGAATCAGCGTGACCACCAGTATGCCCATCGCCCACGACGAAACGCTGAACTTACCAGCCTGTTCACTGAAGATTTGCCCGCTCGCAGGAAGGGCAAACGCCAGCAACATGCCCAGCATGGCGAAGACGGCTGCTACCATGCACACCACGGCGACCGTGAGGAACTTGCCCCACACAATCTGCCGGCGGGTGGCAGGCGTAGCCAGCAGCGTTTCCATTGTGCCACGCTCCTTCTCCCCGGCGATGAGGTCAAACGCGGGCGACACCGCCCCGAAAAACGCCGACAGCACAATGACGTACGGCAGGATGATGCTCAGTATCAGATTGCCTGCTGGGTTCTCGGTCTGGATTGCCTGGGTGGTCAGGGCGATGGGTTGAGTAAACTCCGCTCCGATGAAGCGGCGGGCGAGGCGTCGCTGCACCCACTCGGCGCTCAGCTGTTCGCTCACCGTCCGAAGGCGTTGCACCGCATCGCGCGAACTGTCATTTAAGGGGTCAAACAGCACCTGCACCTGCGCGGTACTCTCGTTATGCAGCCGCTGGTCAAAGTCCGCCGCCAGCAGAACCACCGCCTTTACCACACGATGGCGCAGCTGAGTCTCCGCCTGTTCCCGCTCCTGCAATCGGCGCACGGCAAAACCCGCCTTCTCCAGTGCCGCAATGAACTCCTCACCACCTCTGGGGGCGACCACGGCGACGGGAATAATCACCTTCTGGGCGGACTCCTGACGCTGCTGCACCATCAACCCGATACCCCATAGCAGCAGGGGCGTCAGCAACAACGGGGAGACGATGGTGGAGAACAGCACGCGCCGGTCGCGAAGCACCTCGCGCAGTTCCTTCCAGAACACCACGAACGTGCGGTTCATGCGGGATCCTCCTTCTCGCCGATGAGGCTGAGAAACACCAGCTCCAGCGCGCGTTCTCCCGTGCGCGTGCGCAGTTCGTCCAGCGTGCCAATCGCCACGATGCGCCCGCGATGGATGACGGCGATGCGGTCGCACAGTCGCTCTGCCTCGCTCATGATGTGCGTGGAGAAGAGAATCGTATGCCCTCTGCGGCGACTGTCATCGATGAACTGCATGATGGTGCGCGAAGTCACCACATCCAGCCCTGCGGTTGGCTCGTCCATGAACATCACCGGCGGGTTGTGGAGGATACTGCGGGCAATGCTCACGCGCTGTTGCTGACCGGTGGAGAGGCGGTCGCATCGCCCGTCGATGAAATCCTGCATACGCAGTGTCTCCACCAGCTCGTCCACACGGCGGCACAGGTGCTCGCGGGATAAGCCGTACAGCGTGCCAAAGTAGTGCAGTATCTCGCGTGCGGTCAGGCGCCCATACAATGCGGTGGAACCGGTCAGATAGCCAATGTGCTGACGCACCTCCTGAGGCTGGGTGCGGACGTTGTAACCGGCAACGGTGGCATCGCCTGCGGAGGGAGCGAGAATGGTGCCCAGCACGCGCAGCAGAGTGGTCTTTCCGGCGCCATTGACTCCCAGAATGCCGAACACCTCTCCCGGACGCGCCTCGAAGCTCACCTCCTCGAGCGCAACCACCTGCCCGCGCTTGCGGTCGGAGAAGATCTTGCTTAAACCGCTGGCAGTAACCATTCCAATCTCTCCTATCGGCAAAAGAGACACCGAACCAGAGGTATGGGTTTCACCAAGTATGGAGTATTGTACGCCCTCACCCCCAACCCCTCTCCCGAAGTTTTGGAAGAGGGGTGCTGTTTACCCTCACCCCCTGCCCCTCTCCCACGCGGTGGGAGAGGGGTGTTTCGCCCTGTGGTCACACAATATTTTCTTCTTTGATATATCCTGTTGACAATTTTTTTCTGCCTCCTTATAATGGGAGTAGGAGGCGATAGACGTGGCTTCGGTACTGGAAAAAGTTTCCGCGCTGTATACCTCGCTGAACGAGGCAGAGCGCAAGGTGGCTGACTTCGTGCTGAACCATCCCGAAGAGGCGCGCGGCTGCAGCGTCATCCACCTCAGCGACCGCAGCGGCGTCAGCGAAACTACGGTGGTGCGATTCTGCCGCTCCATCGGCTTCAAAGGATACGCGGACTTCAAACTGGCTCTCGTGGCAGACCTGGCTCCCCAACGCGAGCCGGTGCCCGACTTGCACGGCGACGTGTCGCCCGAAGATGACCTTCCCCGCGTAGTACAGAAGGTGCTGAACATGGATATGCAGGCGGTCGCCAGCACGATGGAGCTGCTGGATATGGCGCAGTTCGAGCGGGCAGTAGAGGCACTGGCTCGTGCGCGGCGGGTGGCGATATTCGGGGTGGGCAGCTCCCTGCCGGTGTGCATGGACCTGCAATACCGCCTGCAGCGGTGCGGAGTGAACAGCCTCTTTTCGGTAGATGACCACATGCAAGCCATCAACGCTGCGCTGCTGGAGCCGGGCGATGTGGGGCTGGCGGTCTCCTACTCGGGCACAAGCCGGGAGACCATTGAGTCCACCGAGCTGGCGAAAGAGGCAGGAGCGCAGACCATCTGCGTCACCAGTTTCCGACGCTCCCCCTTAGCGAAACTTTGCGACATCTGCCTGGTGACCTCCGCAGGGCGCACGCAATGGCTGGACGAAACCATCACCGCGCGGATTGTGCAGCTGGCTCTTTTTGACGCGCTGTGCGTCGCGCTCGCACGCCGAAAGCGCCATGAATCGCAACCGATTTTGAACCGAATCGCTCGAGCTGTGGAACGAAAGAGGCATACGGTATGAACACTCCCTTACGACTCCTGCTGGGCATTAAAACCGACCCGATAGAATACCGTTACTCATATCCGTGGCTGTTCCGGCTGGCGGCGGAGGAAGGTGTGGAATACATCCAGCTGGGCAGCACATTCGAGTTCTACCTTCTGCCCGACGAGTTTTTCCACTGGTTGCGCGAGCAGGCGGAGAAAGCCGGTGTTCGACTCTACAGCCTGTTCACGGCGCATCGCGAACTGGGCGGCTTCTTCCGCAACGAGCCGGGCTGGGAAGCGGTCGCGCGGCGCATGTTCGAGCGATACATCCAGATTGGAGGCATACTGGGCGCGCGCTCGGTGGGGCACAATCCGGGCGCAGTGCTGCGCGACGAGATGCACACCAAACCACAGGGTATCGCCCGCTACGTGAAACACTTCAAGGAGCTGATGCACGTTGCGCACGAGCATGGCGTGGCGTGGCTGACCATCGAGCCGATGTCGTGCCTTGCGGAGCCCCCTACCCTGCCGGAGGAGATCCGGCAGATGGGCGAGGAAGTGACCGCCTACCACCGCCAGCATCCCGACAGCACCGCCTGCATGGGCTTTTGCGCGGATGTCTCGCATGGCTACGCCGACGCGCAAGGACACGTGGTATGGGACAACCTGCAGACCTTCGAAGCCACCCTGCCCTACCTGTACGAGGTGCACCTGAAAAACACCGATGCCCTGTTCCACTCCACCTTCGGGTTCGGTGCAGAGGAGAGAGCGACAGGAGTTGTGCAGGTGGAACGGTTTCGCGACCTGTTGCACGCCAATGTCCATCGGTTGCCCGTGCAGCAGGTGGTGGGCTATCTGGAGATTTCGGGACCGAAGCTGGGACGAGACTACAGCGACATGCATCTGGAAAAGTCGCTGCGCGAATCGCTACGATACCTGCGCGAGGCGTGGTGTGCCCCCGCGCAACCGTGCCATGAGCCGGTCAATCTCCCATCGGTAGACGTTGAACCCGTTCGCTTCTCGGCATCGCTCATGTGCGCTGACCAGCTGAATCTGGAAGCACACATCCGGCAGCTGGAAGCGCTCGGTATTCACTACTTCCATGTCGACCTGATGGACGCGCACTTCACGCCCAACATGCCGCTCGGGCTGGTGGTTCTCGAGCAGCTTCGCGAACGCACGCATCTGCCCTTCGACGTGCACCTGATGGTGGAGGACAACGATTTCTTCATCCGCAAGGTGTTGCCGCTGGGGGTACAGATGATTTCTGTACACACAGAATCTTCTCGACACCTTGACCGCACGCTCAGCCTGATTCGCGAGGGGGGCGCGATGGCAGGCGTTGCGCTCAACCCTGCAACACCGCTCATTGTGCTCGACTATGTACTGCACAAGGTGGATTTCGTGTTGCTGATGGGTGTGAACCCCGGCTTCGCGGGGCAGCAGCTGGTTCCCATCACCCTGCGCAAAATTGCCGATTGCCGCCGCTTTCTGGACGAGCGAGGCTTCACGCACATACCCATTCAGGTGGACGGCAATGTGAGCTTCGAGAACATCCCGAAGATGGTGGCGGCGGGAGCCGATATTCTGGTGCTCGGCTCCAGCAGCCTGTATCATCCGCAGGGCACGTTGTGGCAGAACCATCGGCGGGTGGTGCAGGCGGCGCGTGAGGGGCTTCGACAGCGGGCGGGAGGCGAGGCGTAGATGAAAGCGCTGGTGCTTCATGCGGTGGGCGATTTGCGCTACGAGGAGGTGCCCACGCCTCAGCCCGGCGTGGGCGAGGTGCTGGTGCGGGTGGCTTATTGCGGCGTGTGCGGCTCGGACATCCCGCGAATCTTTTCCAAAGGCACCTACCGCTTCCCCCTGATATGCGGGCACGAGTTCGCTGGGGTGGTGGAACAGTGCGGCGAGGGCGTGACGCAGTTCGCGCCCGGCGAGCGGGTAACGGTGTTTCCGCTGATATGGTGTGGGCGATGCTCCGCGTGCGAGAAGGGCAGGTATGTGCAGTGCGAATCGTACGACTACCTCGGTTCGCGGCGGGACGGCGCGTTCGCAGAGTACGTGGTCGCTCCGGCGAGGAACCTGCTGCGCGTGCCGCAGGGGGTGAGTCTGCAGGAGGCGGCGATGACCGAGCCGGCTTCGGTGGCGCTGCACGCCTTACGCCGCGCGGGGGGATGCCAGCCGGGCGAAACGGTCGCCATCTTCGGTGCGGGACCGATTGGACTGATGGTGGCGCAGTGGGCACGCCTTATGGGCGCGTCGCAGGTGCTGCTGTTTGACATCGTAGAGCAGAAGCTGGCGCTGGCACGCGAGCTGGGCTTTGCGCACGCTTACCATTCCGCTCAGAAAGCGCCCGAAGAGGTTATCGCCTCCCTGACCACAGGGCAGGGCGCGCACCTGTGCATCGAGGCGGTAGGCGTACCGCCGACGCTGCTGCAAGCCTGCACCTGTGCCCGGCGGGGCGGGCGTGTGGTTATTCTGGGCAACCCCTCAGCGGAGGTGACCTTCTCGCCAAGCTTGCTATCGCAGTTGATGCGGCGTGAGGTGAACCTATACGGTACCTGGAACTCGGATTATGCGGTGTATAGCGCGGATGACGACTGGCACACGACCCTGCAGGCGATGGCATCGGGTCTGCTGAACCTTCGACCGCTGGTCACCCATCGCGTGCCGTTAAGCCGCGCTACGGAAATCCTTCATGCGATGCACGAGAGGAAGGGCTTTTTCACCAAAGTGTTAATACATCCTGACGGACAGGAGGAAGACTGATGCTGGCTGCGGTTCTGGAGGAGCTGGGCAAACTGGTGCTTCAGGAAGTGCCGGAGCCCGAAATCGACGACGATTCCGCACTGCTGAGGGTGGAGGCGGTGAGCATTTGCGGCTCGGATGTGCGCATCCTGTATCACGGTAACCCGCGCGTGAAGCCACCTGCCATCATCGGGCACGAGGCGGCGGGAGTGGTGGTGAAGGTGGGCAAGAACGTGACACGGGTCAAAGAGGGCGACCGCGTGGCGATAGGCGCGGACGTGCCCTGCGGACAGTGCCGCTGGTGTCGCAACGGTCTGGGCAATAACTGCGCTATCAACTACGCCGTGGGCTACCAGATACCCGGCGCGTTCGCACAGTACATGAAACTGCCCAAGCTGTTGCTGGACGAGGGACCCGTCACGCCTATCCCCGATAGCATGGACTACGATACCGCCGCGCTGGCGGAGCCGCTCGCCTGCGCGATTAACGGTATGGAGCTGGTGAACATGGGGCTGGGCAAAAGCGTGGTCATCATTGGTTTGGGACCCATCGGCTGTATGCTGATTGACCTTGCCCGCGCGATGGGCGCGACAAAGATTATCGCCGTGCAGCGCAGCAAGGCAAGGCTGGAGCTGGCTCGCTTCTACGGAGCGGACGTGTACATTGCTGCAGAAGAGGAGGACGTGGTCGCGCGCTGCATCGAGGAGACAGGCGGTGAGGGTCCCGACATCGTGATTACCGCCAGCGCGTCAGTAGAGGCACACGAGCAAGCCATCGAGATGGTGGCACATCGGGGCTACGTGAACCTGTTCGGAGGCTTACCCAGAGGCACTCGGCCGATGAGCGTTTACTCCAACACGATTCATTATAAAGAGTGCTTTGTCACTGGCTCACACGGGGCGGTGCCACGCCACCACGAGCTCGCGGTGCAGTTGCTGGCGCAGGGGAAGGTGCGCGTGGCGCCGCTGATTACCCATCGTTTCCCCCTGTCGCAGATTCACCGCGCTTTCGAGGTGATGCAGAGCCGCGAGGGCATGAAGGTGATGCTACATCCGCACGGGAACTCGTCGTCATAAATGTCATTCTGAGCGAAGCGAAGAATCTCTGAGAAGCTTCGCTGACGCTGAGCATGACAAAAGACGCAACTGTCATTCTGAGCGAAGCGAAGAATCTCTTTTCGCGTAACTCCTAACACGGAAAAAGGGGGCAGACCTGCGGGTCTGCCCCCCTGCACGTGACAGGATTACTGCGGTGCGCGGTCTGGCGGCCAACCGGTGGCGGGGATGGTCGTCCACTTGCGCCCGTAGTTGACCAGCTTGGCATGTCCATCGAAGAAACAAACATTGTACCCTTGCGAGTGGTTCAAGATGGTGCGCCTGCCGGGATCGGAGGCATCGGCGCCGTCCCAGCCGAACACACCGCGCTCGGTGAACAGGATGCGCTCGGCGATGTAGTCGGACTTCTCATCCGGCGGCATGTCGTTCAGGTTCTTGTAGGTGCCGTCCGGATACCGCACGCACGGGAACGGACCGGGGTAGCCTGCGCTGCTGCCCGGACACCAGGTGTTGTACACCCAGTTGGGGAACCACTGGTAAGACTGCATGCCGGTCTGCATATTTGCAGCCGAGGGGTCGCGATACCTGTCGGACGGGCAGTACCAGATGTTCTTGTTCTTCTGATACGGACCCAGCTGCACCGTCATCAGCGTGCGGTAGAATTGGCTGCCGTAAGCGCAACGGGTGTAGTTGGGACCGCCATCGCCGGGGTTAAACCCTTCCCACCAGCCAAAGCAGTCCGCCCAGGGTTCTCCGCGGTCACCCGCATAGTTGTTGACATCCGGGTTCACTTCCCAGTTGCGGGGACCGGGGTAGGTGCCCATGGGGAACTTCTCGTCATAGTCCTGCGAGTACATGCGCACGGAGAGACCGATCTGCTTGAAGTTGGACAGGCAGGACGTCTGACGAGCCTTTTCCCGTGCCTGTGCGAACACAGGGAACAAGATGGCTGCCAGTATCGCAATAATCGCGATGACCACCAGCAGCTCGATCAGGGTAAACGCGTGTCGTTTCATGATGTGAAACCCTCCTTTTTGTAATGTATTTTTGATGTTTAGCGTCCAGCGGGAGCTGGCGCGGGCGCGCCCTGTGTGCCGCCCGGAGCTGCAGCACCAGGCGTTATTCCGCCTAGCCTGCGCTGGAACTCCGCTTGCACATCAGGGGGCATCGGCGGCGGCTCTGCCCCTCCGCCTGCCTTCATGCGTCCCTCTGTCATCCACCAGTAAACCCCGCCGATGACCAGCAGTACGACAACGATGATAATGACGGCGGTCACGGGGGACACCTCACGCTTCATACTCAGAACCTCCCTCCTTGGGTTGGATGCGCCGCGGGATACGCGGCTCGCGCCAGTGAACCGGTACCGACAGGATGTACGTGCGCGGAACAGACTGCCTGCCGCTGAGCCACTCGTCCAGAACGTCTACCGCGATTTCGCCCAGTCGGGCGAAGTCGGGCTGTGAGGTGGGGAAGGTCGGCTGGAAGAAGCGAGAGGCTTCTAGGTCATCGAACCCCACCACCCGGATTTGCTCTGGCACCGCCACACCCGCCTTTTGCAACGCGCGGATGAGCGACATGGCTGTTTGATCCTCCCATGCAATGAGCGCATCCGGAGGCGGGGACAGTTGCAGCAGCCGGTGAACCACCTCTTCCGGGTCAACCAACGCTTCCTCTACATGCAGGGAGCGCGTCAGGTTAATCCAGTTGCGATACTTCGGAGGAACAGGCACACCCGCATCCTGCATCGCTGCCAGCCAGCCATCCCGCCGCTCGTGGATGGAACGGTGCAGACAGTCTTCGTTCAACGGGAGAAAGGCGATGTTACGGTGCCCGTGTGCCAGCAGCGTCTGCGTCATCTCATAGCCGAGCCGGTAGTTGTCAAACACAACCAGCGGGCGTCCCCATTCCTCGTAGCCGATGTCAAAGAGGACGATAGGCACCTCTTGCCAGCGGCGTCGGAGGTAGTCCTCTGCCAGCTGGTGCCGCCAGCGGGTCACCGGATAGAGGATGATGCCCTGCGCCCCTGCCTGCAAGTGCTGCTCGACCAGTTTCTCTTCGTGCCGGATGTCGTCTTCGGAGCTCGCCATCAGCAGTTGATAGCCCCTCTGGCGAGCGCGTCGCTCGATGCCATAATAGGCGCGAAGCACCAGTGACGCACCCGCCCGCGGCGCAATAAAGCTCACCAGACGGGTGCGTGTGCTGACCGCAGGCACCGAGCGCAGGTAGACGCCACTACCCTGCCGGGACTCGATCAACCCTTCCGCCGCGAGCAGCGCCAGCGCTTTAGCCACAGTGGGTCGGCTCGCACCCAGCATCTCGCGCAGCTGGAACTGCGTAGGCAACCTGTCTCCCGGACGGGCATCCGGACGGCTGATCCATTCCGCCTTGATGCGCTCCGCCAACAGCACGTATGTCGGTAACCGTTTCACCGTGCTCATGGTGCTTTCATTATAAAACCCCTGAGCAAATTTGTCAAGCAATTGGGAATTGAAAACCAGATTTTTTCGGGAAAATCCCCTTGACGGAGTGGCTTTCTTGTGGTAGATTCGTTACCGGGCCGACGTAGCTCAACAGGCAGAGCAGCGGTCTTGTAAACCGCAGGCTAGGGGTTCGAGTCCCCTCGTCGGCTCCAGCAGGTGTCGCCGACGCCAGACAGGGACCCGGATGTCCGCCGGCACGATACTGCCGTGGCAGGGGAAGGAGCGCACAGTGACGCTCGGCACTGTTTTGGGAAAGTATCGTATCCTTCGCGAATTCGGCGGGGGCGGGATGGCATGTGTCTATGAGGCGGAGGACCAGAGCATTGGAAGGAAGGTGGCGCTGAAGGTTCTCATAGTGCCTCCTGCTGTACCTGAATCCGACAAATCCCTCCTTATCGAACGGTTCCAGCAAGAAGCGCGTGCCGCAGGTACCCTCTCCCATTCCAACGTGGTTACCCTCTATGAAGTCGGCGAGACAGACGGCGTGCACTATATCGCGATGGAGCTGCTCGCAGGTACCACCGTGCGCGAACTGCTGCGTGCGCGGGGCAAGATACCTGTGGATGAGGCACTGAACATCCTGCTGCAAGTAGCCCGCGCGCTGGATTACGCCCACAGGCAGGGAGTGATTCATCGCGACGTCAAACCGGACAACATCGTGGTGACCGAAGAGGGAGTGGTGAAACTCACCGACTTCGGAATCGCACGCGCGGCGAACGACCTGCTGCGCACACAAAAGGGGATCCTCGTTGGCTCACCCGCTTACATGTCCCCAGAGCAGATTCTGGGTGAACCTGTAGATTACCGTACAGACATCTACTCGCTGGGCGTGACTGCTTACGAGATGCTGACAGGGCGCAAACCGTTCGATGCCCCTGCCGTCACCGCGATGATGCATCGCATCGTTTACGACGAGCCCGACGCCGCTCCCGAACTACCCCGCTCCGCTGAGGCAGCCCTGCGCCATGCGCTGGCAAAAAAGCCCGAAGAGCGACCCTCTTCCGCTGTTGCCTTTGTGGAAGAACTCAGTGCCGCTTACTACGGCACCGCGGTGGTTTCACCGGAAGCGCGGATTGTGGCATCCTCCCATCCTTTGCATCGTGACAAGGAGAAAGCACGGATGAGCCCTTATTCTTCATTCTCATCGTCGCCCTCGCGGCGCCCCTACTGGATAGCTGGAGAGCTGGCTGTGGTGCTGCTGGTTGCAGGTATCCTTATGTGGTATTCGCTGTCGCCGTCGAAAGAACAGTTTGGCGTGCGAATCGTGGACGTGGGCGAAACGGCAACATCTACACCTGCCGTGGCCACCAATTATGTGCTGAACGACTTCGAGTTGAACCCCGGCTCGTGGCAGGCGGAAAACAAGGGCCTGAGGCTGGAACGAGTTCGCGGCGGCGCGAGTCAGGCGGCATACTGGCTGAAGGTCAGCGGGGTGCAACTAGCTGCGGGTGAACATGCCGCCATTTCGTGCCTGCCCGAAACGCGCGATTGGTCGCGATTCGGGGGGATTATTTCGCTGGATGTGCTGGTACCCGGCACCGCGCCACCCGACCTGCGCCTGACGCTGGAAGTGGAAGACTCCACTGGAGGCTTGCAGGTGATGCCTGGAGAAGGGGTGCTGCTCACTCCGGGCAGGTGGGCAGCGATGACATGGAACGCTGGCGCTGTCGCCCGCGATGTGGCGCGCCTGCGGGTGAAGCTGCTGTGTGGGCAAACTCCCTACAGGGGCTATTTCGGTATCGACCACGTGCGGGCACAGGGCGCGGCAACAAGCCCTGCCGCGTTGCGTTACAAAGTGCGTATTGGACCGTTTACAGACCAGGTCTCGCTGGAACGGGAAACCGCGCGGTTGAAATCGCTGGGGAAGTCGCCATTTGTGGTGCGCGAGGGCGACAAGCGTTACCTGCAGGTAGGAGCATTCACCACTATCGAATCCGCCCGACGCGAGCTGGAGGCTCTGGTTGCAGAGGGCTACACGGAGATTCGTCAGTAGCCTGCCAGTATTCCTGTCGCGACCGTGACTCGGAGAACAGCCCGGCAGGAGCCTCGCCCCGTGGAAGGAAAGCCCGCCCCTCTTCCAGCGCGTGGAAGAGGGGCATGGGGCGAGGGCTACTTGTCCACCGTCACGGACACTTTGTCCTTAATCGCTACCTGAGCGGCAGCAAGGCGGGCAATCGGCACGCGGAACGGCGAGCAGGACACGTAGTCCAGCCCGATTTCGTGGCAGAACTCGATGGATGACGGCTCGCCACCGTGCTCACCGCAGATGCCCAGCTTGATGTTGGGGTTCACCTTGCGGGCGTCTTCCACGCACATCCGCATCAGCTTGCCGACGCCCTTGCGGTCCAGCTTCTCGAACGGGTTGGCGGGCAAGATGTCCATCTCCACGTATCGCTGTAGGAACTTGCCCTCAGCGTCGTCGCGGCTGATGCCGAAGGTGGTCTGCGTAAGGTCGTTCGTGCCGAAGGAGAAGAACTCGGCGTATCGGGCTACGTCATCGGCGGTCAGCGCGGCACGCGGAATCTCGATCATCGTGCCGAATTTGTAGTCGATATCCGCGCCAGTCTCTTCGAGAACCGCCTTGGCAACCGCTTCGAGCTTCTCGCGCACGAACACCAGTTCGTTCACGTCGCCCACCAGCGGGATCATTATCTCCGGATGCACGTCGATGCCCCGCTTCTTCACGGCGACCGCCGCCTGCAGGATAGCACGTACCTGCATCTCCACGATTTCGGGGAAGAGGATGGAGAGACGGCATCCGCGCAGACCCAGCATCGGGTTGAACTCGCGCATGCCCTCGATCGCCTCCAGCAGGCGTTCTTTCTCCGCCAGCAAGCCTTCCAAAGCCTTGCCGCCGAGCGTGTTCACAGCCACCCGCAGCTCGGTGACCTCGCGAAGCGTCTGCTCGTAGCTGGGCAGGAACTCGTGCAACGGCGGGTCGATGAGGCGGATGGTGACGGGGCGTCCCTCCATCACTTCGAAGATGCCCTCGAAGTCCTTCTGCTGTACGGGCAGGAGCTTATCCAGCGCGGCACGCCGCTGTTCCTCGGTACGCGCCAGAATCATGTCCTGCACGACCGGCAGGCGGTCCTGCTCGAAGAACATGTGCTCGGTGCGGCACAGACCGATACCCTCTGCACCGAACTCCACCGCTTGTTTGGCGTCGCGCGGGTTGTCGGCGTTGGTGCGCACGCCCAGCTTGCGCCGCTCGTCTGCCCAATCCAGCAGCTCGTGCAGTTCATCGGTGAACATAGCTTCCACCAGCGGCGCCTGCCCGAGGATGACCTCCCCCGTGGAACCGTTGATGGAAATCCAGTCGCCTTCCTTCACGGTAATGCCGTTGGTGGTAAACTCGCGCCTGTTGAGGTCGATGGAAATCGCCTCACAGCCCGCCACGCAGGGGATACCGAAGCCGCGTGCCACCACCGCCGCATGGCTGGTCATACCGCCGCGAGCAGTCAAAACGCCCTTGGAAGCGAGCATCCCGTGGATGTCGTCGGGCGTGGTCTCGGGACGCACGAGGATAACCGGCTCCTCCTTACCGCGCTCGGCTGCGGTGTCGGCGTCAAAGATGGCTTTTCCAACCGCGGCACCGGGCGAAGCCGCCAGTCCCTTGGCGATGACGTTGACCTTCGCCTTGGGGTCGATCTGCGGGTGCAACAGCTGGTCGATATCGCCGGGCTTCACGCGCAGGATGGCTTCGTCCTTGCTGATAAGCCCCTCCTTCGCCATGTCCACGGCGATCTTCACCGCCGCCAGCGACGTGCGCTTGCCCACGCGACACTGCAGGATGAACAGGCGGTTCTTCTCCACGGTGAACTCGATGTCCATCATGTCGCGGTAGTGGTTCTCCAGCAGTTTGGCGATTTCGTCGAACTGCTTGTAGATTTCAGGGTTGATGGACATCAGCTCGTCGAGGTGCATGGGGGTGCGGATACCCGCCACCACGTCCTCGCCCTGCGCGTTCACCAGATATTCGCCGTACAGCTTCTTCTCGCCGGTCGCCGGGTCGCGCGTGAACGCCACGCCGGTGCCCGAGTCGTCGCCCATGTTCCCGAACACCATCGTCTGCACGTTGACGGCGGTTCCCAAATCCCAGGGAATGCCCTCGCGCTCGCGATATACCTGAGCGCGCGGGTTGTTCCACGAGCGGAAGACAGCCTCGATCGCCAGCTTCAGCTGCTCGAAGGGGTCCATCGGGAAGTCCTTGCCGGCTTCCTCTTTGACCAGCTTCAGGTAGTCATCGCACATCTGCTTGAGGGCATCGGCAGGTACTTCCGTATCCAGAGTGACACCGAGCTTCTTTTTGTACTCGTCGAGGATTTCCTCGAACTTGTGCCTCTCCACGCCCAACACGATGTCGGAGAACATCATGATAAACCGGCGGTAGGCGTCATACGCAAAGCGAGGGTTATTCGACTGCTTGATTAAGCCTTCCACCGTCTGCGTGTTGAGTCCCAGGTTGAGGATGGTATCCATCATGCCGGGCATCGAGAACTTCGCGCCCGAGCGGACGGACACCAGCAGCGGGTTCGCCGGGTCGCCGAATTTGCGCCCCATGCGCTTTTCCACTTCCGTCATCGCAGCGCGCACTTCGTCCATTAACCCCTCAGGGAACTGGTTGCCGCTGCGGAGGTATTGCATACACACTTCAGTGGTAATCGTGAATCCTGGAGGAACTGGTAGACCGATGTTGGTCATTTCTGCAAGGTTTGCACCCTTGCCGCCCAGAAGGTCGCGCATCTGGGCGTTGCCTTCTTCGAAGAGGTAGACACGCTTATTCGCCATATCCTTCCACCCGTCGCATAGAGTTTTGCGTCGCCTGTCGGCGAACCGGGCGATGCAGTGCACCGCCCTTATATAGGATAACACATTTTTGGCACAGGTCAAGGGGAATGGCAATTATCGCAAGATAAGCACACCGCCCCGCGGGGTGACGGGGCGGTGTGTTTGGGTAGGGCGGACGGGATGGGGTTACCGGGCAGTTAAGACGGTGGTGCCGTCCTCGGCACGCGAAATCTCCAGTTTCAATTCCGCCGCTACCTTTTCTAACAGCTCATCCAGCGCCACGCCGGTAGACCTCAGGCTCACACGTGTCAGCGGGTCCGTCTCGCCCATCAGCACCAGAGGCACGCCGTATGCCCCGGCGATGCGCGAAAGCGTCTCCTCCACCGTTTTCTCTTTCACTACCAGCACAGGCTTGGAGTCCTGCGACAAGATTTCCGCAGGCAACCACGCACGCAACACGCTGCCGTTGTCCCAGCTGACCCGCACCTCCAGCACAGATGCGCCCGCCGACAAGGGCAAAACCACCGGCGTCTCTTTGGCTACGAGCCCACGCCACACAGTCCTGGTTCCTGATGCGACCTCAACCACTGTAGGCTGAGGGGCATTCATTTTCAGCATCCAGCGCAGGTCACCCTGCTCCGCCCGGAACGGCTCGAAGCGCACGGGCAGGATCCGGGTTTTCACCGGAGTGACCGGGCTGCCACCACTCGAAACCACGCTCAACGCGATAGCATCTGTTCGCTCATTGTGTGACCACAGCACCAGCGCAAGGATTGCCAGCACGGCTGCCGCCGCAAAAGCGAAGCGCGGGCGCCATGCCAGCTCCCACCAGCGCAGGGGGGAACCGGCTGGTACTCTCGCGTAAACCTCCTGCATGATGCGGGCGTGCAGGGAATCGGGTGCCTTCACAGGCTGCACCTGCGCCATCATCTGCCACAACGCACGAACATCTTCCAGCTCGGCGCGGCAGGAGGCACACCCGGCGGCGTGTTCCTCCATCTTCGCCGCCAGAGGAGGCGCTATGCTTCGCTCGATGTATGCCGATATGAGTTCCCGAAACTGTTCACAACGCATGGTTCCAACACCACTCTTCCGCTGGTAGGCTCTTCGTTGCGTTTGACGAACTTATCCGCCAAAAAGTTCCCGCGAGGGTTGCAAAATCTCACGCAACGCCAGCCGGGCGCGGTTCAGTCGGCTTTTAACCGTGCCCACCGGCAGATTCAGCATCTGTGCGATCTCTTCATACGAGAGGTTTTCAAAGTGATACAACACGATGAGGATGCGACGTTCCGGAGGAAGCTGCGCAATCGCCTTCTGCAAAACCTCTTCGCGTTCCTCTTGCTCCACCAGCTCCTCAGGGCCTGGGCTGGTGTCTTCTATCTGGCGCGTGAGGGTATCGCCGTCCAGCTCGAGCTGCTCTTCTAACGAGACGTTATGGCGCCCCTTCGACCGCTTGCGCATGTCCAGAAAGGTGTTGACCACCACCCGATGCAGCCACGTGCCGAAGTTGGCTTCACCGCGAAAGGTATGTAGCCCCTGAAAGACGCGCACAAAGGCTTCTACCACCACATCGCTGGCATCGTCGTAGTTGCCCGACAGGCGGTAAGCCAGATTGTACGCCTGCTTCTCGTATCGGCGTACGAGCTCGTCAAACGCTTCGCGATCGCCAGTGCGACATCGCTCAATCAGCTGCCGGTCTTCAAGAGGTGCCATGGTGTACCTCTCATGCTGGCGAGAGAGCGTTTCGCAACGCCTGCTGCTCTTCTTCACTTAGCGGGTGCGAGGGCTGTCCCTGCCGCACCGCCTTGGCATATACCCGCACATCCGAGCGACTGTAAACGCTGGTCAGGATGATACCGTTTTGCCAGGCGTCCAGCATCGCCAGCGAAAAGCTTTGTTGCCCCCCAACGTCTTCGAATGCATCATAACGCACCAGTCCCACGTGCTGCACACACAGAGGTATCCGCTCCTCGAGGGCGGAAACCCGCTGTTCCACCTGCCGCTGACGGGTATCCACTTCCTCCACCCGTGCGAGGTGGTCCATCAACACCCTTTCCAGGCTCGCACCGCTCGCACCTGCAGTCAACCTCTGGAGGCGTCTGCTCAACGAGCGTACCCGCACCAGCAGCAGTGTCAACAACAGCACCCACAACAGGTGCAGAAGCAGACACACGACAAGCCACATCTCCGCATTCTGCCCGACGCTTTCCTGCACTCCCTGCCACAGGGACATGCTTCCGACCTCCTCTTGAATGCACTGTCCTCGAAGAGTATACTCAAGACGGAACCATTCACACAAAGGGAGGCTCCGAAATGCAACCGGACCCGGTCGAAAAACCAGCCGAAAAAACCGAACAGACTGCGAAACAACGACGTTGGTTCAGACAAGCCGTAGCTTTATTTGTCTTTTTGATTATAGCCTTCCTCTATCACAGCTTTTTCACCCTTTCAGTGGTCAGGGGCAAGTCGATGGAACCTGCCTTCCGCGACGGACAGGTCGTGCTGGTGGGCAAGGGCGGGTTGCTATTCGGTCCGCTGAAGCATGGTGATGTGGTGGTGTTTACGCGGAACGGACAGCTGCTGGTGAAACGGGTGGTCGCTCTGCCCTATGAAACCGCCCCAGACGGCACCCGCGTGCCCGCCAATCATATTTACGTGGTTGGTGATAACCTGGAGGTATCGGAAGATAGTCGTACATTCGGTCCTATCCCTCTCAGCAGCGTTATCGGAAAGGTACTATACTGAAAAGGAGGTTGCTTACAGTGTCTAAGTACTGGATGGCTTTCATCGGCGTTCTGGCTCTCACCACTGTGGTCGTGGCTCAGCCGCAGACAGTAACCGCCATTCGCTTTTACGGTTCACAATCCGACGGCTCCACCGTGCTTCCTGCCGAGCAGATACTGTCGGTGATGCAGACGCAGGTGGGCGGCGTTTTCGACGAGGAGCGGTTGCGTGAGGATGCTGAGGCCATTCAGAAGCTGTATGAACAGCAGGGCTATCCGCTGGCGCGCGTGGTCGGGTTTGAAAGGCAAACGGACGGCACGGTGATTGTACGCATCGCGGAGGGGATGATCCGCGGCGTGCGTGTCACAGGCAATCGGCGCACGCGCAGCAGCGCGATCCTGCGCAACCTGCAGCTGCGTCCGGGTGAGATTTACTCCCTGCCCAAACTCCAGCGTGAGCGCGAGCGTCTGGGCAGGTTGCCCTACCTGAAGGATGTGCAGGTGGCTCCCGAGCCCGCCGATGAGCTGGGACAGGTACTGGTGAACATCATCGTCGATGAACTGAACACCACCCAGCTGGCAGCGGCGGTGGGCTACACCTCACGACGCGGATGGCTGGGCTATGTCGAGTTCTCGGACTCCAACCTGTTTGGAGGCGGACAGAGCCTGCAACTGCAGTGGCAGCGAGGCACTTTTTTCTACGATGGAGGACCCGAAGAGGGCGAACAACGCCAGGCATACCTGTTCCAATATACCGACCCCTTTCTGACCGACTGGGGATTGACTATCGGTATTAAGGCATACGACCTGCAATCCGTATTTCGCCCCAGTTTCTCACAAACCGACGTCACCCTGCGCACTTTCGAGAAACGGCGAGGCTATACACTGTTACTGGGCAAACAGTGGAGCGACCACCTGCAGGTAACGGCGACCTTCCGCAACGACGAAGTGGACTACGACGATGCGCCGCCATACCTGCTTTCCTTCGGGCAGAAGGTGCAGAATCGCGGGCGGGTGGTAGCACCTGGCGTGCAGGTACAGTACGACTCGCGCGACAACCGAATCAACCCCCGAGGGGGGATTTTGGCTTTGGGCAGATGGGAAGCGGCTCAGCGGTCGTGGGGCGGAGACTTCGCCTTTGACCGTGCAACGCTCGACCTGCGCGGTTACTGGCCCGCACCGCGAGATGGAACCTTCGCCTTGCGGGCGGTAACGGGCTTTGCCACTAGGGACTTGCCCCTGTCCGAAAGCTTCTGGCTGGGCGGTTTCGACCTGCGCGGTTACGAGTTTGACGAGTTTCGCGGTGACCGCATGGTGTTATTCAGCGGCGAGATGCGCTTCCCCCTGCTGGAAGGCATTCAGGGAGTGGTTTTCCTCGACGCGGGGGATGCCTGGCGCAGAGGCGAGAGTGTCCAGCTGAACGTGGGGGGCGGCGTCGGCGTGCGTTTCTTCACCCCCTTCGGCGCGATTCGGCTGGACGTGGCAGCGGGAAAGCGCAGGGTGTTTACCTACGTCACGCTGGGTCAACCGTTCTAGCGGAGGTTTCGTATGGGGAATAGCCTTCTGCTTGTGCTGGCGATGCTTGGACTGACGGCGATGGTTGCGGAGGTCTATGCGGCGAACATGCCTGTCTTTCCCCCGCCGCGCGACTTCAAGACCGATGGCGTGTGGTACATGCAGCTGCCGATTCGCATCACCGCACCGCCAGAGCTTCAGCCTGCAGCCGATTTACTCCAGAAGGAGCTGCAAGCATTGCTGGGCAAGCACTCGGTTTCTCCGCAAGGCAAAACCCTCATCTCGCTGCAGATGTCGCCTGAACAGCTGACGCGGGAAGAAGAGTACCTGATTGAAGCTGGCAGGGGACAGATTGCCATCCGTTGCCACGATGTGCAGGGCGCGTTCTGGGCAGTACATACGCTGAGGCAGGTGCTGACATCCAGTAGTGTGGAGCGAACCCCGCAAGGATGGAAACTGCCACAGTTCAGCGTCCGGGACTACCCGGAGACTCCCCATCGCGGCTTTATGATACAGGCGGCATGGGCTTCTGACATCCACGCTATCCGAACGATGGTGGAGCTGCTGGCACGTATGAAGTTACGTTACGTCGCTATCGAGTTCGGCAGCCAGCTGGTGCTCGATTACGACCCGAAAATGGCAACGGGTGCAAGGTTCAGCAAAAAGCAGGCGAAAGAGCTTATCGAATATGCCCGAAGCTTGGGTCTCGAGCCTATCGGATACCTGAACCTGTTGGGGCACCTGGAACGTGCCTACCAGAAATTGCCCTACACCAATCACGGGGGCATCATGATTCAGGACGAACAGGTGTACGAACGCTTCGTCTTCCCCATCCTGAGCGAGATGCTCGACCTGTATGGACCAGTCAGGTGGTTTCACGGTGGCATGGATGAAGCGTGGGAGCTGTTTGAGTGGCTCTCCAAACAGGGTTACGATAGCGCAGCGCTGTTAGCGCAGCATGTCCGCCGTGTCCATGAGTACCTGCAGGCGCGTGGAGTGCGCCTGATTATCTGGCATGACATGCTGTTTGCGCCTGAGTTGGAGAAAGAGCTGGGCGCGCCTGTGGGACCCGCCAACGGAGGGGCACCGCGCAACACTAGCGCCGCCATTGACAAATTACCGAAGAGCGTCATTCTCAACTACTGGTTCTACGACCCACTGCCAGCCTATCCTGCTCTGGATTGGCTCCAGCGCAAGGGTTTTGAGGTGTGGGCAAGCCCCTGGCAGACCCCGTTCAGTCTGGTACGGTATGCGCAGTCTCGCGCCGCACCCACGATGGGTACCATCTGGGCAGACCCGCCCGGCTGTCTGACGGACGCAGCGTTTCTGGCGGTTCCGGTAATGTATGCGTGGGCAGCGTGGAACCCCGCCTCTGCTCCTGCGGAGACGGTTCCCGAGCTGAGGGTGCAGCAGCAAGCCGTTGAAGCCGCCCTGCGCGCCCTGTGGGGCAGACCACGGCTGGGCACCGACGCTCAGCAGGCGAGACTCATCCTGCCTGAACGCAAATCCATCCGATACCTGAAGCTACCCGACCAGCTGGATGACGTGCCTGAGCAGGTCTACGGTGTCCCGTTCGACTTCAGTGCGCCGTTGCAGCTCTCGGCGGTCGAGGCGGATACCTCTGCCGACCTGCGGCGCGCGAAGACCGTCGTTTTGCCAGACGGGAGAAAGGTCGCATTGGACGGGGTCAACAAGTGGCGGGGTGAAGATGAGCTCATCCTGTATACTGGCGACCTGCCGTCTACAGGCACGAACGTGCATGGTGGCGAGGCTTTGTTCTCGTCGCGGGGACAGCTGGTGAGTTCTGGGGGTTACGGAGGTGGAAACCGCACCATCCCCGCAGGAGGGTTTGCGCTCTCTGCGCACATGGGCCCCTCCTCGCAAAAGTATCATGCCATCATGAGCCTCCGCCTTGGCGATTTCGTGCAGATTCTGGATGAAGAGGGCAATCGCTTGCTGAGTAGCACTGTCCGCGTGAGACTGTCTGACGGCAGTCAACACACGGTCGACGTGCAGCAGCCCGAGCTGTCCAAATCGCTGACAGAGCGCAGCAGGTGGAGCATCTCGTTGAACGAACGGCTTCGCCGCTTCTATTTCGTGGTGGCTACCCAGCACGAGATGCCCGCCCTGCGAACGGTGGGAGAGTTTATCATACGGTATCAGGATGGTTCGGAGGCGGTTGTGCCCATTCGCGCCCAGGCGGAGTCGTCATCGAGTCGTGTTACAGGCTTTGTCCTGCCCGATGGCAACAACCGCTGGTTCGCCTGGCGCCACGGGCTGGCTGCTCCGATACTGGTGAAAGAGTGGAGCAACCCAACTCCGGAAAAGGTCATTTCCGAACTGGTATTCGCGCCAACCGTCGAGGGGCTTCTGGCAGGACTTCACCTGAAAGGTATCACGGCGGAAGGTCTTGAATAACAGCCGATTTCAAATTGGAAACCACACACCCTCCGCTACCCTTGACAAATGGCGGAGGCATGATGTATATTACATGGTGCAAACTACTCCTGCTATGTGCGTGGGGGGATGCCCGAGCGGCCAAAGGGAGCAGACTGTAAATCTGCCGGCGGAATGCCTTCGGGGGTTCGAATCCTCCTCCCCCCACCATTCCCAAACTATTCGAGCGAAACGTAGCAGGAGGCGGTATGTTGCAATGTGAGCCCCCGTAGCTCAGAGGGAGAGCGCGTCTTTGGTAAAGACGAGGTCACGGGTCCGAGTCCCGTCGGGGGCTCCATGAAAAAGCAAACTATCGGCTGCTCCGGTGCCGCACCCGTGCACGCGCGGACAGCCCATGCAAAAAACGATTGGGAGGTCAATACTAAATGGGCAAGCAGCGATTTGAGCGCACGAAGCCGCATGTGAACATCGGCACGATTGGTCACGTGGACCATGGCAAGACCACGTTGACGGCTGCCATCACGCGCGTTCTCTCTAAAGAGGGGCTGGCGGAATACCAGCCGTATGAGCGCATCGACTCTGCGCCGGAGGAGCGGGAGCGAGGCGTGACGATTAACATTTACCATGCGGAGTATCAGACGCCCAATCGCCACTATGCGCACGTGGACTGTCCGGGTCACGCGGACTACATCAAGAACATGATTACGGGCGCGGCGCAGATGGACGGGGCGATTTTGGTGGTATCGGCGGCAGATGGACCGATGCCTCAGACGCGGGAGCACATCCTTTTGGCGCGTCAGGTTGGGGTGCCCTACATTGTGGTTTTTCTGAACAAAGAGGACATGGTAGACGACCCCGAGCTTCTGGAGTTGGTGGAGTTAGAGGTTCGGGAGTTGTTGAGCAAGTATGGCTTTCCGGGTGACGAGGTTCCGGTGATTAGTGGCAGTGCGTTGAAGGTGATAGAGGCACCGGACGTCGACCCGAACGACCCGTGGGTGAAGAAGATCTGGCAGTTGATTGAGGCGGTGGACACGTATATTCCGACTCCTCAGCGTGACATTGACAAGCCGTTTTTGATGCCGATAGAGGACGTGTTCACGATAACGGGACGTGGCACGGTGGTGACGGGTCGCGTGGAGCGTGGGGTGTTGCGGGTTGGGGAGCAGGTAGAGATAGTGGGCTTGCATCCGGAGACCCGCACGACGGTAGCGACGTCGTTGGAGATGTTCCGCAAGACGCTGGATCAGATACAGGCGGGCGACAACGCTGGGGTGTTGTTGCGGGGTATAGACCGCAAGGAGGTGGAGCGTGGGATGGTGTTGGCGAAGCCGGGCAGCATCACGCCCCACACGAAGTTTGCGGCGGAGATATACGTGTTGACGAAGGAGGAGGGCGGTCGTCACACGCCGTTTTTCAGCGGGTATCGTCCTCAGTTTTACTTCCGCACGACGGACGTGACGGGCACAATGAAGTTGCCGGAGGGCGTGGAGATGGTGATGCCTGGGGACAACGTGCGGATAGAGGTAGAGTTAATTGCGCCGATAGCGATGGAGGAGGGCTTGCGCTTTGCGGTGCGCGAAGGTGGTCACACGGTAGGTGCAGGTGTGGTCACCAAGATTATCGAGTAAGAGCAGGAGGCAGCAGGTTATGGCGCGTCGAGACTTTCAAAACAAGGTTCGAATCCGCTTGCGCGCGTACGACCATCGAGTGCTGGACCAGTCGGTTCAGAAGATAGTGGATACGGCGCGTCGCACGGGAGCCCGCATTTCGGGACCTGTGTTACTGCCGACAGAGCGCAACCGGTTTTGCGTTATCCGCGGACCCCATATCGATAAAGAATCGATGGAGCACTTTGAACTGTGCACGCACAAGCGGCTCATCGATATTCTGGATGCCGGACCCAAAACCATCGACGCGCTCATGCGGCTGGACCTTCCCAGCGGTGTAGATATCGAAATCAAGTAGGAGCAACCACAAGATGGCGGTACAGGCGATTTTAGGCAAAAAAATCGGCATGACCCAGATCTTCGATGAGACTGGACAGGCCATCCCGGTCTCGGTCATAGAAGCGGGTCCCTGCGTGGTGACGCAGGTAAAGACCCCGGAGAAGGATGGGTATGTCGCCGTACAGGTGGGCTTCGGGGAGATTTCCCCGAAGCGGGTCAACAAGCCCATGAAAGGGCACTTTAAGAAAGCAAACGTGCCACCCATGCGCTATCTGCGCGAGGTGCCGGTAGATGACATCAGCAATCTGTCGGTAGGCACAACAATCCATGTCGCCGATGTGTTCAAGCCGGGCGACAAGGTTAAAGTGACCGGCACATCCAAGGGGCGAGGCTTTCAGGGCGTGGTGAAGCGGCACCACTTTCACGGTGGTCCGCAGTCGCATGGCTCGATGATACACCGCAAGCCTCAGTCCAGTGGCGCTACCGACGCCGCTCGCACCTTTAAGGGTGTCAAGAAGCCGGGGCACATGGGAGCAGAGCGCGTCACGCAGAAGGGGCTTACTGTGGTGCGTGTAGACGCGGAACGCAACCTGTTGCTGGTGCGCGGAGCTGTTCCCGGCGCCAACGGCGGACTGCTGATTATCGCCAGGGACGAGAGGGGGTAAGGCGATGCCAAAGGTGAGCGTGTACGATAAAACGGGACAGCCCGTGCGAGAGATAGACCTATCCGACGTGGTGTTTGCTGCCGAAGTGCGACCCGACCTGATGCACGCGGCAGTGGTCGCCGAACAGGCAAACGCCCGGCTGGGTACGGCGGACACCAAAACGCGCGGCGAGGTGCGAGGCGGTGGGCGTAAGCCCTGGCGCCAGAAGGGTACCGGGCGTGCGAGACAGGGGTCTATTCGCGCCCCGCACTGGCGACATGGCGGCGTGGTGTTCGGTCCGCATCCGCGTGACTACAGCCAGCGGCTGCCCAAGAAGATGCGCCGTGCAGCCATGCGCAGTGCACTCACCGCCAAACTGGAAGAGAACGCCATCGTCACGGTGGAGAACATCCACTTTGACGAGATAAAGACGCGCCATGCCGTGCAGTTCCTGAAGGGATTGAACATCGATGACCCGAAGCGCGTGCTGATATTGCTGCCCCAGCACGACGAGGTGGTGTGGAAAAGCTTCCGTAACCTGCCGGGCGTGGAGGTGCGCATCTCACCGGCGGTGTCGGTTCGGGATATGCTGATAGCGCGCCGGGTGATTACCACCCCGGAGGCACTGCAAAAGCTGGAGGAGGTGTGCGCCCGATGAAATCGCCATACGAGGTTATCCTGCATCCGGTGATTACCGAGCGAAGCACCGACAACGCCCGTATGGGACGATACACCTTCGCGGTGGCGCCGGATGCCAACAAGATTGAAATCAAGCAGGCGGTGGAGGCTATCTACCGGGTCAATGTGCTGAAAGTGAACGTAATGAACGTGCGGGGCAAGCGACGCCGTCTCGGACGGATGCCAGCAGGCGAGACCGCTGGCTGGAAGAAAGCCATCGTCACAGTTCAACCGGGGCAGCGCATTGAAGCGTTCGAGGTCACGTAGTGGCAATAGGAGGCGCAAAGGAGTAAGCCATGCCTATACGACAGTTAAAACCGACCTCTCCGGGTCGCCGCTTTATGGCGGTATCGACCTTTGAGGAGATTACGCGCGAGGAACCCGAGAAGTCGCTGCTCGCGCCGTTGAAGAAGAGCGGTGGACGCAACAATCAGGGAAGGATCACCACACGCTTCAGAGGGGGCGGCAACAAGCGACGCTACCGGATTATCGATTTCAAGCGCGACAAAATCGGCGTGCCGGGCAAGGTGGTCAGCATCGAATACGACCCCAACCGGTCGGCGCGCATCGCTTTGATACAATATGTCGATGGCGAGAAGCGGTACATCCTCTGCCCGGATGGGCTGAAGGTAGGCGACCAGGTGCTCAGCGGTGAGAACGCCGACATCAAGCCGGGCAACGCCCTGCCGTTGCGTGCGATTCCGCTGGGCACAGTGATACACAATATCGAGCTCGTGCCGGGCAAGGGTGGACAGCTGGTGCGCAGTGCGGGCACGGCGGCGCAGCTGGTCGCCAAAGAGGGCAAGTATGCGCAAATACGTCTGCCCTCCGGTGAGGTGCGCATGGTGCACCTCGAGTGCAAGGCGACCATTGGTCAGGTCGGGCACGCCGAGCATGAGAACGAATCGCTAGGTAAGGCTGGTAAGAGCCGTTATCTGGGCAGACGCCCGCATGTGCGAGGCTCGGCGATGACACCGCGCGACCACCCGCACGGCGGTGGCGAAGGCAAAGCGCCGATCGGTCGGCGTGGTGGACCGGTCACGCCCTGGGGTAAGCCGACCCTGGGCAAGAAGACCCGCCGTCGCAAGCCGTCGGATAAGTTCATCGTACGGCGGCGCAAGTAATCTGAAGATGGCGACTGGAGGAGCGTTGGTATGTCACGTTCGATTAAGAAGGGACCGTATGTCGACCCGAAGCTGATGAAGAAAATCCAGGCGCTCAACGCCACCGGCGAGAAGCGGATTATCAAAACCTGGTCGCGTCGGTCCACAATCCTGCCAGCGATGGTAGGACACACCATCGCGGTGCATGATGGCAGAAAGCACGTGCCGGTGTTCATCACAGAGAACATGATCGGGCATAAGCTGGGTGAGTTCGCCCCGACGCGCACCTTCCGGGGGCATCCGGGGCACCATACCGACCGCACAACACGCAAGAAGTGAGGCATAAAGATGGCACACGCAATAGCAAAGTACGTGCGTGTATCGCCGCGTAAAGCGCGGTTGCTGATAGAGGCGATACGGGGGCAGTATGTACCGGAAGCGATTGCGTTTCTGCGCTTTTCGCCCCAGCGTGCTGCCCGCCCCATCCTGAAGGTGGTTCAATCGGCGGCAGCGAACGCGGTGTTCCTGGCGGAGCGCGATGGCGGAACCGTCGACGAGGACGCTCTGAAAATAGTGCACGCCGTCGTCGACGAGGGTCCCCGTTTGAAGCGTTATCGCCCGCGTGCGATGGGACGCGCCTATCCTATCATCAAGCCGACCTGCCACATCCGGGTGGAGGTGCAGGAGGTACCGCGCCCACAGCCCGCAGGGCGACGAGCACGACGTGGTAGCGGAACTGCGCCCACAGCACCGACGAGCGAAAGTTAGCGTGAGAGAACCGGAGGAGGTTCAGTTTGGGACAGAAGATTCATCCAATCGGTTTTCGCGTGGGTATTATCCGCGACTGGGACAGTCGCTGGTACTCGGCGAAGGACTACGCGAAGTGGGTACACGAAGACTACAAGATACGTCGCTTCTTAAAGAAGGATCTGCCCAAGCGTCGTCCTGACCTGGCGTCGGCAGCGATTTCGCGCGTGGATATCGAGCGCGCAGCCAATCGGGTAGAGGTCACTATCTTTTCGGCGCGTCCGGGTATCCTTATCGGTCGGCAGGGGAGAGGACTGGAGGAGATACGCCAGGCTCTGGTGCACCTGCTGGACCCGACCTACCGCTGGCGTGCGGCACGTGAGAAGGAAGCCCGTCCCAACGTGGACGTGCATGTGCACGTGCAGGAGGTGAACGAGCCCGATAAGGACGCGCAGCTGGTGGCAGAGAACATCGCGCAGCAGATCTCGCGCCGTGTGTCCTACAAGCGCGCCATGCGTCAGGCTATCCTGCGCACGATGCGTGCAGGAGCACTGGGTATCAAAGTGCGCGTGGCTGGGCGACTGGCCGGCGCGGAGATGGCGCGCTCCGAAGTGGACAAGATGGGCAAGATTCCGTTGCAAACGATACGTGCTGATGTGGACTATGGATTTGCAGAAGCACCCACGACCTACGGCAACATCGGCGTGAAGGTGTGGATTTACCGGGGCGATATCCTGCCCGGACAGAAGGTAGAGGAGGAAAGCCGGGAGGTGACGCCGATCGTCCCGCAAGAGGGCGAGCGTCCCGCCGGGCGCCGTCGCCGGGGTCGCCGGGGAGGAAGGAGGCAACGCGGCAATGCTGATGCCGAAACGAGTTAAGTATCGCCGGCAGCATCGCGGGCGGCGCAAAGGCAAGGCGTCCGGCGCGACCAGGCTGGATTTCGGCGAGTACGGGCTGCAGGCGCTGGAATCCTGCTGGTTGACCAGCAACCAGATTGAAGCGGCTCGTATCGCAATGACCCGCCACGTGCGCCGTGGTGGAAAAATCTGGATTCGGGTCTTTCCCGATAAGCCCTACACCAAGAAACCCGCTGAGACCCGCATGGGAAGCGGCAAGGGTGCGCCGGCGGGATGGGTAGCAGTGGTCAAACCGGGACGCATTCTGTTCGAGATGGCTGGCGTGCCCGAAGAACTGGCACGCGAAGCGATGCGACTGGCGTCGCACAAACTACCAATTGCTACCAAATTCGTCACAAGACGAGATTTCGAGGGAGAATATGAAACCGTTGAAACCGGAGGAACTCCGCAAGCTGAGCCTGCCGGAGCTGCAACAGAGGTTGCAGCAGGAGATGGAGAGGCTGTTCCAGCTCCGACAGAACAAGGCGATGCGGAAGTTGAGTGATACGGCAAGCATCCGCATCACGCGGCATAACATCGCGCGCCTGCACACCATTATCACCGAAAAGCAGCGCGCGCAGAAGAGCGCGTAATGGATGGGGGGAACATCAATGGCGGAAAATGAGGTAGTCACGCGTGGGCGACGCAAGGTGCGCGTTGGAACGGTGGTGAGCGACCGCATGGATAAAACGGTAGTGGTGGCAGTAGAGCGTATGATGCGCCACCCCCTGTACGGCAAAACGGTCAAGCGCACCAAGAAGTTCCACGCACACGATGAAAACAACGAGTGCCGGGTGGGCGATGTGGTGGAGATTATGGAGACGCGACCCCTGAGCAGGACCAAGCGATGGCGCGTTGCCCGCGTGATCCAGAAAGCACAATAGGGGAGGTATCAGGCAATGATTCAGATATACACCCGGCTAAAGGCTGCCGACAACTCTGGCGCGCGTGAGCTGATGTGTATCCGTGTACTGAAAGGCTCCAACACGCGCTATGCCCGTGTGGGGGATGTCATCGTGGCTGTGGTCAAGTCGGCAACGCCCGGAATGCCGGTGAAGAAGAGTGACATCGTGAAAGCGGTGGTCGTTCGCACCAAGCAGCCGATCCGCCGTCCCGACGGCTCGACGCTGCGCTTCGACGAGAACGCCGCCGTAGTGGTTACCAATAGCCTGGAGCCTCGCGGCACACGTATCTTTGGACCGGTCGCCCGCGAGCTGCGCGAGCGCAACTTCATGCGCATCATCTCGCTGGCACCGGAAGTGCTGTAGGAGAGGAGCACCCATGAGCACTGCAACTGCCAGGAAAAAACAGAGCGGGCGAGCGGTGCGCCCGCTGAAGATACGCAAAAACGACACGGTAGAGGTCATTGTGGGCAAGGACCGGGGCAAGCGGGGCAAGGTGATCCGTACCATCCCGCGCGAAAACCGCGTGGTGGTGGATGGGATAAACCTGGTGACACGCCACCAGAAGGCACGCCCCACCACCAGCCGCGCTACCCCGCAAACGCAGACGGGGCGCGTGGTGAAACCGGCCCCTTTGCACGTGTCGAAAGTGATGCTGGTGTGCCCGCGCTGTAACCAGCGAACGCGCATCGCCATCTCGTTCACCACGGACGGCAAGCGGGTTCGCACGTGTAAGAAGTGCAAGGAGTACATCGACTCGGTGTAGATAGTATCCGCCGCATCAGGCGGTTATGGAGTGGTGTGAAGCGATGAGCGAAACGACGCAAACCCGGTATGTACCGAGGCTCAAAGAAAAATACTATCAGGAAGTGGTTCCCCAGCTGATGCAACAGTTCGGGTATAAGTCCATCATGCAGGTGCCACGCCTGGTGAAAGTCGTCATCAACATGGGCGTGGGACAGGGCGAGCAAGACCCGAAGCAGCTGGATGGGGCGGTGCGCGACCTGGCGGCAATCTCCGGTCAAAAACCGGTGATTACCCGTGCGCGCAAATCGATCTCGAACTTCCGCATCCGGCAGGGGCACCGCATCGGCGCGAAGGTCACCCTGCGCGGCGACCGTATGTACGACTTTCTGGATAAACTGATGAACATCGTGCTGCCGCGCGTGCGTGACTTTCAGGGAGTGTCGCCCAACTCTTTCGATGGGCGCGGAAACTTCTCGATGGGAATGCGCGAGCAGCTGGTGTTCCCCGAAATCGTATACGATCAGGTTGACCGCATTCGGGGAATGGACATCTGCATCGTGACCACTGCGCGCACCGACGAAGAGGCACGCGCATTGTTGACAGCTCTGGGCATGCCCTTCCGACAGCGATAAACACCGTCATCGGGCGTGACCGGAGAATTTACGACAGGAGGGCGTTTCGGTGAAACAGGTGGGCATTAAGGCGATACGCAACGTGGCGTTCGTGGGACACGGAGGCTCGGGGAAAACCAGCCTGACGGAGGCGTTGCTGTTCATTACCGGCGGTATCGACCGCATGGGCAAAGTGGAAGATGGCAATACCGTCTCGGACTTTGACGCCGATGAGGTCAAGCGCAAAATTAGCATCAACGCCTCTGTGGTGCCGGTCGAGTGGAAAGAGCACAAGATTAACATTATCGACGCCCCCGGCTATCTGGACTTTATCGGTGATATGGTGGGTGCGCTGCACGTCGCGGACGCGGCGGTGCTTGTTACCCCGGCGCAGAATGCCCCGGAGGTGGGCTTTGATATCGCCTTGGAGTATATCGAGAAACGGGGCATTGCGCGAGCCGTGTTCATCAGCAAGATGGACCGCGAGAACGCCGACTTCGAGGCGCGCTTGAAGGAGCTGCGTGAGCGGTTCGGCTCTCGCGTGGTGCCGGTGATTGTACCGATTGGCGCGGAAGCAGCGTATGAAGGTGTGGTGAACCTGATTTCCATGCGCGCAGTGCGTGGTACAGGGGCAAAGGCAACCGAGGACGACGTGCCAGCATCCATGCAGGAGCAGGTGAACCGCTATCACGAATGGCTGGAAGAATCTGCCGCCGAGGGCGATGATGAACTCACGCTGAAGTACCTGGAGGGCGAACCCCTGACCAGCGAGGAGATACAGCGCGGGCTGAAGGCAGGCATCGCCAGTGGGAAATTAATTCCTGTGGTGTGCGGCTCGGCAAGTAATCTCAACGGATTGACCGCCTTCCTGGATTTCATCATTGGCGAGTTCCCCTCGCCAGCGGACATCCCGCCGGTGAAGGGCATTAACCCGCAGACAGGTCAGGAGGAGACGCGCAGACCGGAAGACAGCGAGCCGCTGGCGGCGTTTGTGTTCAAGACCATGGCAGACCCATACGTGGGCAAACTGACCTACTTCCGCGTGATGTCGGGAGTGCTGCGTTCAGATAGCCATGTGTGGAACGCCAATAAAGAACGCGAAGAGCGCGTTGGGCAGATTTTCTTCTTGCGCGGCAAACAGCAGGAGCCGACGCCCGCGGTACATGCAGGTGACATCGGCGCCATTGCCAAGCTGCAGGAAACCAGCACCGGTGACACTCTCACCGACAGGGCGAAGCCCATCCTACTGCCGGGTATCGAGTTCCCCAGCCCGGTGTACAGTATCGCCATCCGCGCCAAGAGCAAGGCGGATGAAGATCGTCTGGGACCTGCCCTCAGCCGGTTGGCGGAAGAAGACCCCACCTTCCGGTTCTATCGCGACCCGGAAACGGGGCAGACGGTGATTTCGGGCATGGGCGAATCGCATCTGGACGTGGTCATCGAGCGAATGAAGCGCAAGTTCGGCACGGAGGTAACCACCGAGGAGCTGCGCATCCCGTATCGCGAGACCATCCGCAGCAAGGCGCAGGCGCAGGGCAAACATAAGAAGCAGACCGGTGGTCGTGGGCAGTACGGCGATTGCTGGATCGAGATAGAGCCGTATCCCGATGGCGAGTTCCTGTTTGAGGACCGCATCGTGGGCGGCGTCATCCCGAAGCAGTATATCCCTGCAGTGGAAAAGGGCGTGCGCGACGCCATGCGCCGCGGCGTGCTGGCTGGCTATCCTGTGGTAAACGTCAAGTGTGCGGTGTACGACGGTTCGTACCACACGGTGGACTCCTCGGACCAGGCGTTCCAGATAGCGGGCAGCCTGGCGTTCCAGAACGCCGCTGCGAAGGCGAACATGGTGTTGCTGGAGCCGATACTGAAGGTGGAAATCATCGTGCCCGAGGACTTTCTGGGCGACGTGATTAGCGACCTGAACGGCAAGCGCGGGCGCGTGATGGGCACAGAAAGCGCGGGCACCGGCAGACAAAAGATTACCGCGCTGGTGCCGCAGGCAGAGATGGTGCGTTACGCCATTGACCTGCGCTCCATCACGCGAGGACGCGGGCGGTTCTCGACGGAGTTCTCGCATTACGACGAAGTACCAGCGCACATTGCCCAGCAGATTATCGAGCGCGCCAGGAAAGAGCGCGCCGAGGCGGAGAAATAGGCAACTGCCTGAAGCCGCAACCTTCACGTTGCGCGAGGAGTTATCAGGAGGGAGTAACCTGTGGCGAAAGAGTGCTTAAAAGTCAAAGCGCGGCGTCCGCAGAAGTTTAAGGTGCGCGAGTACCACCGGTGCAACATCTGCGGTCGCCCTCGCGGGTATATTCGTAAGTTCGGTCTGTGCCGGATTTGCTTCCGCGAGATGGCGCATCGCGGGCTGTTGCCCGGCGTCAAAAAATCATCGTGGTAAGGTGGATGGATACCTTCGCCGTGCCTGACAGGCGCGCAGCGAACCGTCCATCACAGAAACAGAGGAGGAAAAAAGATGCCTGTCACCGACCCGATTGCGGATATGTTAACCCGTATCCGCAATGCGAACATGGCGCTCCACGAGACGGTGGAGCTGGATGCTTCTAAGCTGAAAGTGGAAATCTGCCGGATACTCAAGGAAGAAGGCTACATCAAGGACTATGAGGTTATCGAGGCAACGCCTCAGAACCGGTTACGCATCACCTTGAAGTACGGTGCGAAGCAGGGCAAGACCCGCGAGCGCGCAATCACGAACCTGCGCCGGGTGAGCAAACCCGGGTTGCGCGTGTACCGCAAGGCAAAAGACCTGAAGCCCGTCTATTTCGGCTTCGGAACTGCTATTGTCAGCACTTCGCGCGGTGTGATGACCGACAAGCAGGCTCGCCGGCTGGGTCTGGGCGGCGAGGTGCTGGCGGAAGTGTGGTAAAATAGAGTTCGCACCGGGAAAAGGAGTGTGGTAGCATGTCACGTATAGGCAAAAAACCGATACCCATACCGCCGGGTGTGGACGTACAGTGGGAGCCGGGCACAATCACGGTATCCGGTCCGCTGGGTACGCTGACCAAGAAAATACCGGCTGAGATGATGGTGAAGCGCGAGGATGGGTTCCTGCTGGTGGAGCGTCCCAGCGACGAGCGAAACCATCGCGCACTGCATGGCTTGACTCGCACGCTCATTGCGAACATGGTGGAGGGCGTCTCCAAAGGTTATGAGCGCGTGTTGGAAGTGGTGGGCGTCGGCTACCGTGCGCAGGTGGAGGGCGGCAGGCTGTCGCTCAGCGTGGGATACGCTCAGCCAAAGGTGCTGGAACCCCTGCCGGGCATCAAATTCGAGGTAGGACAGGACGTCAACACCCGTATGCCCCTAATCACCGTCAAGGGCATCGATAAAGAGGTCGTGGGTCAGCAGGCGGCGCTGATTCGGCGCGTGCGTCCACCAGAGCCTTACAAAGGTATGGGCATTAGATATCGAGGTGAACAGATACGGCGTAAAGCCGGTAAGAGTGGCAAATCTGGCGGTAAAGGCGGCGGTAAAGGGAAGGGGAAGTAAGTCATGATAGAACATAAGAACGTTGCTCCCCGTCAGAGGGGAAGGTTGCTGCGACATGCGCGAGTGCGCAAGAAGATCCGAGGGACTGCTGAGCGACCGCGCCTGACGGTGTTCCGTAGTCTGAAGTACATCTATGCGCAGGTGATAGACGACGAGAAAGGGCATACTATCGCCGCTGCCTCGTCGCTGGAGCCTGTTCTGCGCAACTCGCTACCCAGGACAGACAACGTTGAAGCCGCCAGGGCCGTTGGTCGGCTGATTGCCGAACGCGCTATCGATGCTGGAGTGCGACACGTGGTGTTCGACCGCGGCGGCTACAAGTATCACGGTCGCGTCAAAGCGCTGGCGGATGCGGCACGAGAAGGGGGACTGGAGTTCTGAGATGGCACGAATAGACCCGGAGACACTCAATTTGCAGGAGCGCGTTATCCGTACGAACCGCGTGCAGAAGACGCACAAGGGCGGTCGTACGATGAGCTGGAACGCGCTGGTAGTGGTTGGCGACGGGGAAGGACACGTGGGCGCAGGGCTGGGAAAAGCCCGTGCCATTCCCGATGCCATTCGCAAGGGCGTGGAAGACGCCAAGAAACGGCTGATTGAGGTACCGATTGTGGGCACCTCGATCCCGCATGAGGTGGTCACCTCGTTTGGGGCGTCGACGGTGATTTTGAAGCCTGCCTCGCCCGGTACCGGTGTGGTAGCAGGCACCTCGATGCGCGCTATTCTGGAAGCCGCCGGCGTCAAAGACGTGCTGGGCAAGTGCCTGGGCTCCCGAAACCCCATCAACGTGGCATGGGCTACCATCAAGGCGTTGCAGATGCTCAAGCGCGTGGAGCAAGTGGCAGAGATGCGCGGTAAACAGCCGGCGCAAGTAGTGCCATGGATGCGAAAATACCTGGAAGGCAAGGAGGAGGGAACGACCGATGGCTCTTAAGATTACCCTCGTCCGTAGCCCCATTGGCTATAGCAAGAGACAGAAGCGTACTGTGGAGGCGCTGGGCTTGCGCCGCCTTCAGCAGAGCGTGCTGAAGCCCGATAACCCGGCTATCCGGGGCATGGTGCGCAAGATAAGTCATCTGGTAACTGTCGAAGAGGTGGCTGACAACGCGGTCACAGAGGAGGCAGCAAATGTTTCTGCATGAACTGAAACCCAATCCCGGCGCTACCCATCGCCGCAAGCGAGTGGGACGAGGCATCGGGTCGGGGCATGGCAAGACCGCCGGTCGCGGCACGAAAGGACAGAAGGCACGCGATCAGGTGCCGCTGACCTTTGAGGGTGGACAGACGCCATTGCACCGCCGCCTGCCCCGCCTGAAGGGGTTCAAGAACCCTACCCACAAGGAGTACACGATTATCAACGTGGCTCTGCTGGAGGAGCGCTTCGAGGCGGGTGATGTAATTACCCCTGAGTTGCTGCTGGAGCGCCGGATTATCAAAAAGCTGGAAAAAGACGGCTTAAAGGTGCTTGGTGAGGGCGAACTGACCAAAGCGCTCACCGTGCGTGCCCATAAATTCAGCAAATCTGCCGAGCAGAAGATTACCGCTGCAGGAGGCAGTGTGGAGGCGATTTAGCCATGCTTGAAACGCTGGTAGCCGCATGGAAGTTACCCGACCTGCGCAAACGTATCCTGTTTGTGTTCGGGGCGTTCGCCGTGTACACCGTGGGGTTGCATATTCCCGTTCCCGGCATCGACCACGCCGCGATGGAACGCCTGTTTGCGCAGGGCGGGGTATTTGGATTGGTGGACGTGTTCTCCGGCGGTGCGCTGCGTAAATTCACCATCTTCGCGATGGGCATCGTGCCGTACATCAACGCCTCCATCATCATGCAGCTGCTGGTAGCCGCATTGCCACAACTGAAGGAGCTGCAAAAGGAGGGGGAGACCGGGCGCAAGGAAATCGCCAAGTACACCCGCTACCTGACGGTGGCTCTGGCGTTCCTGCAATCGCTGGGAATCAGCATCACGCTGGTGCGCTCGCAGATCCTCACCGCCAACTGGTGGCAGCTCATCGTGACGGCAGTGGTGCTCACCGCCGGTACCATGTTCCTGCTGTGGCTGGGTGAACAGATTACCGACAAGGGCGTGGGCAACGGCGTCTCGCTCATCATCTTCGCGAGCATCACCGCCAGCCTGCCCTGGCAAATATCCAAAGTGTGGGAATCTACTTCGCTGCAGCAGGCGTGGATCAGCCTGATTCTGCTGGCGGTGGTGTTCCTTGCGACCATCGTGGGTATCGTGTACGTCACTCAGGCTCAGCGGAAGATACCCATTCAGCACGCGAGGCGCATCGTGGGAATGCGGCAGGTCGGCGGGCACAGCTCGTTCCTGCCGTTGAAAATCGCGATGGCGGGCGTCATCCCGATCATCTTCGCTATCTCACTGATGCTGCTTCCGATGACTATCGCCACCGCTATCCCGGGCGAAACGGGGTGGGTCTATTATCTGAAACGGGCAGCGCAGTGGCTGGCACCGGGAGACAACGCCTTCGCTCTGCTGATGTACGGTATCGTCATCGTGATTTTCACCTACTTCTACACCGCGGTGCAGTTCGACGTCAACGACATCGCAGACAACCTGAAGAAGTACGGTAGCTACATCCCAGGCATCCGCCCCGGCAAGCCGACGGCGGACTATCTGGATAAAGTGGTGTCGCGCATTACCTTTGCGGGCGCGCTGTTCCTGGCGACGGTAGCGTGCATCCAGTATATCGCGCCGACCATCACGGGAGTAGACATCGGTACCTTCTCGCTGGTGGGAGGCACATCTCTGCTCATCGTGGTTGGGGTCGCACTGGATACGATGCAGAGCATCGAAGCGCAAATGCTGATGCGTAACTACGAAGGCTTCCTGCGGGAGTAGAGGCGGGGAACCCTTACTGCCCCTGGAATGACAGGGGCGGTTTTGTGTGGTCATGCTGGGCATCCGCGAAGCATCTGCTGGTAACGGCAGCATCAGACAACGTTACGGATAGGAGCGGAAGCAACCGATGATATGGATATTTTTGGGTGCGCCTGGTGCGGGCAAGGGCACACAGGCGGAGCGTCTTCAACAGGATTTCGGTTTCGTGCAGATTAGCACGGGTGAGCTGCTGCGGGAAGCGATGAGAGCGGGCACTGAGTTAGGCAAAACCGTGCAGGGCTACGTCACGCGCGGTGAGCTGGTGCCGGATGAGGTGGTCGCTTCGGTGCTCCGGGAGCGGCTGGTGCGGGGTGACACCGGCACGGGGGTGATACTGGACGGTTTTCCACGCACCGTGCATCAGGCAGAGATCCTGGAGCAAATGCTGGCTGAACACTGCTGGCAGTTGTGCGGGGTGTTGTACCTGGACGCTTCGGAAGAAGTGGTGCAACAGCGTTTGGGCGGCAGGCGAAACTGCCCGCAGTGTGGAGCCAACTATCACGTGGTCACCATGCCGCCCAAGGTGGAGGGACGTTGCGACCGTTGTGGGGCGCAGCTAGTGGTGCGTCCTGATGACACGCCAGAGGCTATCCGCAAGAGGCTGGAAGTCTACCATCGACAGACGGAGCCGCTGGTGCTTTTTTACAGTCAGCGTGGTTTACTGGAGCCTATCGATGCCAGCGGCGAGGTAGATGAGGTATACCGGGCGGTGAAAGAGTCGGTCTCGCGTCGCTGGCAGCGATGTCTGGAAAACGCATGATCATTATCAAGAGCCCAGCAGAGATAGAGAAGATACGTGTTGCAGGCAGAGTACTGGCCAGAATCCTGCGTACACTCGGTGAGTCGATAACGCCCGGCGTTACCACGACGGCGGACCTCGATGCGCTGGCGGCTATTCTGGTGAAAGAGGCTGGTGGACGCGCCGCGTTCAAAGGTTATATGGGCTATCCCGCCCATATTTGCACTTCGGTGAACCATCAGGTGGTGCATGGATTGCCGTCGAATCGGGTGCTGATGCCGGGAGATATACTGAGCATCGATATGGGTGTGGAACTGGATGGTTATTACGCCGATGCCGCTGTTACCGTACCGATTGGCGAGATTGCGCCAGAGGCACAGCGGCTGCTGGATGTCACCCGCCAGGCGCTGTACGTAGGGATTGACCAGGCGCAGGTGGGGAAGCGCATCGGCGATATCGCCTCCGCCATTCAGAGGTTTGTGGAGAAGCAGGGTTACTCGGTGGTGCGCGAACTGGTGGGGCATGGGGTGGGCAAAAAGATACACGAAGACCCACCGGTACCGAACTACGGAAAGCCGGGTACCGGACCGTTGCTTCGTGAAGGCATGACGCTGGCGATTGAGCCGATGGTGAACCAGGGTAAGCCGCAGGTGGTGTGTCTGTCCGACAAATGGACAATAGTGACAGAGGATGGCAAACTCTCTGCTCACTTTGAGCATACAGTAGCCATTACTCGTAAGGGTCCCCTGATCCTTACAGTAGAGTAAGAACACACCCGTTGCGCGGGTGGGGATAGAGGCTATGGCTAAGAAACAGGAGCCTGTCGAGAAGGAGAAAGGGCTTCAAGTAGAAGGCACAGTGGTGGAGACCCTTCCGAACGCGATGTTTCGCGTGCAGATTCAGGAAGGTCACATTGTGCTGGCGCACGTTTCCGGGAAGATGCGGATGCACTTCATCAAAATCTTGCCCGGGGACCGTGTGCTGGTGGAACTGTCGCCCTATGACCTGACTCGCGGGCGGATTATCTATCGCTACAAATAGCGCGTGGTCGCCCGGTAACACGGAGGGGGAGCACTTGCCGAAAGGGGGAGACTTTCGGTATAATAGGTATTTGCGTGTCCGTTTGGGCTTTGGATTCGGGCTGAAAAGGGGTTCAGACCATGAAGGTTAGAGCATCAGTGAAGAAAATCTGCAACGATTGCAAAATCATAAGGCGCAGAGGTGTGGTTCGGGTCATCTGCAAAAAGAACCCGAAACACAAGCAGCGTCAGGGTTAAGGAGGCAGTACGTTGGCACGCATTGCTGGTGTAGACTTGCCACGAGATAAGAAGATCGAGTATGCCCTGCCGTATATCTACGGCATCGGGCTGTCGAGCGCGCGTAAGATACTGGCACAGTGCGGGATTGACCCGTCGACGCGCGTGCGCCAGCTCACGGAAGGCGAAATCAGCCGTCTGCGCGAGGTGATCGACCGCGAGTATCGCGTAGAGGGCGAACTGCGTCGTGAGGTGCAGCAGAACATTCGTCGTCTTATCGAGATAGGCTGCTATCGTGGTTTGAGACACCGCCGTGGACTGCCGGTGCGAGGTCAGCGCACACGAACCAATGCGCGCACCCGCAAAGGTCCGCGCCGCACCGTGGGTACCAAACGGAAGAAGAAGTAATAGAGGAGGCATCACGAGATGGCGAGAAAAGCCGTTACCACGCGACAAAAGGTAAAACCGAAGAAGAACATTGTTCACGGTGTTGCGCATATCCAGTCCACCTTTAATAACACGATAGTGGCGATTACCGATGTCAATGGCAACGTCATTGCCTGGTCAAGCGCAGGCGTAGTGGGTTTCAAAGGCGCGCGCAAGGGCACTCCTTTCGCGGCACAAATGGCGGCGGAGGACTGTGCCCGTAAGGCAATGGAACACGGTGTGCGCAAGGTAGATGTGGAAGTCAAGGGTCCGGGACCCGGACGTGAAACCGCTATCCGTGCCCTGCAGGCGGTAGGGCTGGACATTCTCTCCATCAAGGACGTGACACCGGTACCTCATAATGGCTGTCGTCCGCCCAAGCGACGCCGGGTGTAAAGGAGCAGGAGGAGTTTCATTCGATGGGTATTGCATCACCGAAGTGTCGTTTGTGTCGCCGCGAGGGCGTCAAGCTGTTTCTCAAGGGCGAGCGGTGCTACACCAAGAAATGCGCGATCGAGCGTGAAAGCCGTCGCAAGCCGCCCGGACAGCATGGCGCCATGGCAGTGAGCAAGAAACTGACCGACTATGGAAAACAGTTGCGGGAGAAACAGAAGCTGCGGCGCATTTATCGCATGGAGGAACGCCCGTTCCGCACGTACGTGGATGAGGCAATCCGACGTCCGGGCGTGGCGGGAGAAAACCTGCTGCAGCTGCTGGAAATGCGGCTGGACAACGTGGTCTACCGGCTGGGATTGGCGGTTTCTCGCGACCAGGCGCGGCAGCTGGTCTCTCATGGCTTCTTCACGGTGAACGGGCGAAAGGTGAATATTCCCTCATACCAACTGCGTCCTGGTGACGAAGTGTCCGTAGCGCAGGGTAAGCGCGACTCCGAACCGATACGCAGTAACCTCGCGAAGCGGGGAGCACATATCCCCGAGTGGTTGACCTTCGACACCACAACGCTGACGGGACGGGTGGTGGCACGTCCGACCCGTGAGCAGATTGATACCGATGTCGAAGAGCAGATGGTTATCGAATTCTACTCGCGATAACGGCGTTCTGGTGTTCGCGGTGTGCGGATAGTACGAGAAAAGCACATAGCGAACACCGATGACCGGGCGAGATGGACAAAATGCCGTAAGGAGGCAGAGAGTCCGAACGATGGCAGAACCATTACTTGTGCCGCGTATCGAATCGATCGAGCAAAGCGGCACCTATGGCAAATTTGTCGTGGAACCTCTGGACAGGGGGTTCGCTACCACGCTGGGCAATGCCCTGCGGCGTGTGCTGTTGTCGTCTATTCCGGGCGCGGCAGTCACCGCCATCAAGGTGGAAAAAGTGCTTCATGAGTTCTCCACCATTCCCGGTGTGAAGGAAGACACCACCGAGCTGATTTTGAACATCAAGGAGCTGGCGGTGCGCGCACCGGGCGGTGGTAGACCGAACGAAGTCATCACGCTGACCGTGGACGCACGTGGACCGGGGATGGTGACCGGCGCAGACGTACGCTGCCCCAACGATGTGGAGATTGCCAACCCTGAGGTGTACCTGGCGACCATCAGCGAAGAAGGGGCAACCCTGCGGATGGACCTGTACGTGCAGCGGGGGCGAGGCTATGTGGCACCAGAGAAGGTGACCTTGCCGGATTCTCTGGCGAAGACCATCGGCGTCATACCTATCGGTGCGATGTTCTCGCCGGTACGTAAGGTGAACTATATCGTGGAGTCCACGCGCGTTGGCTTTAAGACCGACCTGGAGCGGCTCACGCTGGAGATATGGACGAACGGTACCATCTATCCAGTGCACGCGTTGCAGGATGCCGCACGGATTCTGCGTGAGTTCATGGACATGTTCGTGCGCATGGATGCCAGCTCCGCGTTGCCACTGTCTCCGGAGACCGTGCTGCTGCCTGCCAATGTGCCAGATGTGCGGGTGGAAGAGCTGGATTTCTCGGTGCGTACCTATAACTGCCTGAAAAGGGCAGGTATAAGCAGCGTACGCGACCTTGTGCACCGCACCCAGAGCGAATTGATGAGCATTCGCAACTTCGGAAAGCGGTCGCTGTACGAGGTGCGGGAAAAACTGGCGCAGCTCGGTTTGACCCTGCGCGGCGAGGACCTGGCGCAGGTGATGGAGGAACTGGCGGCATCTGCCGAGGCGCACAAGGAAGAGAAAGAGGAAGAAGAAAGCAAGGAGTGAGTTATGCGACATCTGGTTGGTCATCGTAAACTGGGACTGCCCAGCGACCAGCGTCGTGCGCTGTTGCACGGGCTGACGCAGCAGTTGTTTATTCACGAAGCCATCCGCACCACCGATACACGGGCGAAAGAGGTGCGTTCCATTGCCGAGAAGATACTCACGCTTGCGAAGCGCAACGACCTGCACTCGCGGCGGCTGGCTCGACGCATCTTGAAGTCCGAGAGCCTGGTGAAGCGGGTGTTTGATGAAATCGCCCCGCGTTATGCCAGCCGGAACGGTGGTTACACGCGCATCGTGCGGCTGGGTAACCGTCGTGGCGATGGCGCGATGCTGGTGCTGCTGGAGCTCATCCAGTGAGCTTTGTCTATGCGTACAATTGCCGTGGTCATCGAATATGATGGCACGGACTTTGCAGGTTTCCAGGTACAGCGTGGTAAGCGCACCGTGCAGGCGGAACTCTGCCGGGCGGTGCAAAGGATAACCAGAGAGTCGGTACCTGTTATCGGCGCAAGCCGGACAGACGCGGGGGCACATGCTACCGGGCAGGTGGTGCATTTTCGGACCACATGCCGTATTCCGGTGGAGAGAGTACCCGCAGCACTGAACAGCGTGCTGCCAAAGGACGTCGCCGCGCGCCGGGCGTGGGAAGCCGATGAAGGTTTCCATGCGCGATACAGTGCCCGTTCGCGGGTGTATCGCTATACGATATGGAACCACCCTGTGCGCTCTGCGCTGATGGAGCGGTATGCCTATCGCGTGAGTCAGCCTCTGAATGTGGAGGCGATGCTAGAAGCGACAAGGTATCTTGTGGGCAAGCACGATTTTGCGGCTTTCGCCTCGGAGGCTGGAAGATACCGTAATACGGTGCGAGAGGTATACCGGGCTGAACTGCAGATGCGCTTGCCGCTGGTGTGGTTGCGCATCGAAGCAAACGGTTTTCTGCAGGGCATGGTGCGCGCCATCGTGGGCACGTTGATAGAGGTCGGGTTGGGTAAGCGTTCACCCGACACAATGGAACATCTGCTCCAAGGCAGCGCCAGAGGCCGTGCCCTGTTTCGTGTGCCGGCACACGGGTTGTGCCTGGTAAGGGTGAACTACGACGAGAGCACTATTCGGAGGAGCGAACGAACAGGCGGGTAAAGGGCAATGACAATGAAAACCTATTCAACCAAACCATCAGACATCAAACGAGAGTGGTTCGTGGTGGATGCGACGGATAAACCACTGGGTCGCCTGGCGGCGGAGGTGGCAAAGATACTGCGCGGTAAGCACAAACCCATCTTCGCGCCACATCTGGATACCGGCGACTTCGTGATTGTGGTCAACGCCAGCAAGGTGAGGTTGACCGGTCACAAGGACGAGGAGCTCATCTACTGGCACACCATGTGGCCTGGCGGCTTGCGTTCTGTCTCGCGGGGCAAGCTGATTGCCGAGAAGCCGGAGCGAGCAATCCGTCGCGCCGTGAAGGGTATGCTGCCGCACAACAAACTGGGCGCGGCGATGATTCGCAAACTGAAGGTGTACGCCGGTCCCGAGCATCCACACGAGGCACAACAGCCGAAGCCGTTAGAGATTAAGGTTTAGTGAGGGAGACTATGGCACAGGAGCAGGTACGCTACTACGCAACCGGTCGCCGCAAGACGGCGGTCGCGCGGGTCTGGCTGATGCCCGGCACAGGCAACATCACCATCAACGGCAAGCCTGCGCGTGAGTATCTGGGCAGGTATACGCTGGAGGCGATGGTGAATCAGCCTTTCGCCGTGACCAACACCGAGGGGCAGTTCGATGTGATTGCCTATTGCAAGGGAGGCGGCATCAGCGGACACGCTGGCGCGGTGCGGATGGGTATTGCCCGTGCGCTGCTTCAGGCGAAGCCGGAGCTGCGTCCCACCCTGCGTCAGCTGGGCATCGTCACCCGCGACCCGCGCGTCAAAGAACGCAAGAAATACGGTCGCAAGCGCGCACGCCGTGCCTTCCAGTACGTCAAGCGCTAATCTCGCTGCGAAGCGAAACCCCCCGCTCCTGCGAGCGGGGGGAAGTTTACCACATCGCGGCGTAGCGTAACCCCTCGGTATCCCACCAGCGCAGCGTGACTTTTTCCGCAAAGTCCGCACATTCTTCCCACTCACGCACCATCAACGGTTCGCCCCGCGCCGCTTCGAACTGCAAACCCAAAGAGGCATTGTTGAGCAGGACCACATCTACCGGCAGGCGTACCGCCCGCTCGAGGTCGTTCGCGATGTCGAACGATAGCAGCAGCGGATCTTGGTTACGAAGCGCATCCGGGTGGACGTAGACAGCGATATCGATGTCTTCGAAGCTACCGTTCAGCAGGAACGAGCCGAACAGGTAAGCAAAACGTATCTCTTCCCACTGCATCAGGCGTTCTCGCAGAACCTCGCAGATGTGTTGTTTTTCCTCCGCACTCTTACGGTGGCGCATGTTTTTGCCCTTTCACAAACACTTGAACGCTGTCGATAAATGCTTCCCAGTCTTGTATGCTCTGTTGCACAATCTGGTAGACACGGACGTCATCCACCAGCTGATACCGATGAACCAGCATGTTGCGGAAACGCGCCATCTGCACCAGCCGCGCCGCCAACTCCGCAGACACCACTCCGAGCTCCGATAATTGCTCAAAACACGATGGTATGCTGTCGGGAGCCTGTCCTTTGAAACGCGAGAAAAGATGACTGCACACCTGAGCGCACGATTCAATGCCCATGAGCAGGCGATATTTGGCGGCGTCTACCGCTTCCCGATTTGTCAGAAACTGTTGCTGGCTCATCTGCGCATAGGGCTCCAGCAGAGCCATTGCCTGCCGGATTTCTGCTATTCGCTGTGCGATAAGTTCTTCGTTGAATCTTGCCATTTCGCTATCCTTATCGTGGGATGGTGCGAACAGCAGGTTCACTCGACCAGCACTGCCCGCGCCCCGTCCAGTATCGCAAAGACGCCTTCTTGCTGGGCAGCCTGGCGAGCATCCGCGCTTAGCCACCCACCCGCTACCACTGGCATCGTGTGCCAGCCGAGTTTGGTGAAGGTGTGCGCCCTTCGGGACGCTCTCTGGACATCGCTCACGCCAATGCCCCACGAAACTTCTACAATCAGGTATACCTCCTCACCATCGGTTCTGCGCCGTCCGCGCACCACGACATCGGTCTGTACCAGGTCCTCGCGCTCTTGCTCTGTCAAAATGCCCTGATCCAGCGCGTCGTCCAGCAGCTGACAAAGGTCGTCGTGGTCGATGGCGCGCGTTCGCCTGATGAGTTTGCTAAAGTACATCGCCGCACGCGAGTGATAGCGGTCCTCCGGAAAGAACTCCTTCAGCTTCGCGACATCGTCGCCAATCTTCTGGAGGGATTGTGCAAGCGAGTTCACAACAGTAGTCAGCTCCTCCATACGCCGTGCAAGCGCTTTTAGCTCTTCGGCTATCTGGTCGACCCGAGCGGTCAGTTCGTCTACGCGCGCGGTGAGTTGCTGGATTTGTTCTGTGGTTTGGCGTTGAGCCTCTGTCAGCTGGCGGATTTGTTCGTCGGTGCGCTGCTGAGCCTGAACCAGCTGGCTGACAGTCTCAGGCAGCGTCAGCAGGTCGTCGGTGAGAAGCAACCGGCGCAGTTCTGCCCGCCACTCTGGATGCTGTTCCAAAGCTGCGATGAGTTCACGAAAATCACCCATGCCCAATCTCCGTTATCTCGAACCTTTAGTTTTCCACCACTCATTATAGCACAACCGCTGTTTTTCTTTTCTCTCTTCCGCGCTTGACTTTTGCTGTTGCTTCCGATAAGGTACTGATTAGAAGGAGGTATAGTGAGCATGAACGCGACATTGCAACGATGGCTACAGGAGCAGCTGGACGAGCTGAAGCGCCAGCATCTTTATAAAGTACCGCCCATCCTGCAGAGCGCGCCCGGAGGACGTGTGGTGCTCAACGGCAAAGAGGTCGTGAACATGTCCTCCAATAACTATTTGGGGCTTTGCACACATCCGCGCATGAAACAGGCGGCTATCGAGGCGATTGAGAAGTGGGGCGTTGGCGCAGGAGCGGTACGCTGGATCGGCGGTACGATGAGTATCCACGATGAGCTGGAACAGAAGCTTGCCGAGTTCAAAAAGACCGAAGCGGTGCTGGTGTTCCAGTCGGGCTTTGCCGCCAATTCGGGAACCATTCCGGCGGTGATGCAGGAGGGCGATGTGATTATTTCCGATGAGCTGAACCACGCCAGCATCATCGACGGAGTGCGTCTGAGCGGTGCCGCCTACAAAAAGAGCGAAGGTTATGTGTACCGGCACAAGGATATGAACCACCTCGAAGAGATTCTGAAGCGGTGTGGGCACTTCAAGAAGCGCATGATTATCACCGATGGCGTGTTCAGCATGGATGGCGACATCGCGCCGCTGCCGGACATCGTGGCGCTGGCGGAGAAGTACGATGCGCTCGTGATGGTGGACGATGCCCACGCCAGCGGCGTACTGGGCGAACACGGTTCGGGTACCACCTCCCATTTCGGGCTGTATGGACGGGTGGATATCCAGCTGGGCACGCTCTCCAAGGCGTTCGGCGTGATCGGCGGGTATATCGCGGGGTCGCGCCTGCTGAAGGAATGGTTAATCAACCGCGGGCGACCGTATCTGTTCAGCACGGCACATCCTCCGGCAGTGGTAGCCGCGCTCATCGCCGCAGTGGATATCCTGATGACCGACCCCGAGCCGATGAAGCGTCTCTGGGAGAATACTCGCTACTGGAAGGAGAACCTGCGGAAGCTGGGCTTCGACACGATGGGTAGCGAAACGCCCATCACGCCCGTCTACATCGGCGAGGAGGAGAAGGCGCAACGGATGCAGCAGCGGCTGTTCGAGGAGGGTGTCTTCGCACTGGGTATCGTGTATCCCACCGTGCCCAGAGGGAAAGCGCGGATTCGCACCATGCCTTCCGCGGTACATACCCGCAAGGATTTGGACGACGCGCTGGAAGCCTTCGCCAAAGTAGGTAAGGAGATGGGGCTTATCTGAAGGCGATATGGCGAAAGAAGACGCGCTACAGCGGGTGCAAACAGACATCGAGGCTGGCAATCTCGGCAGGGCGCGCGATCGCTTGCATGGGCTTATATGGCAATACCCTAACGACCTGTCTCTTCGCGCCCGACTCGCAGAAGTGTACTGGCAGCTTCGGTTCCCTGCCATGGCTGGTTGCTACTGGTATTTGGAAGAGCCGGCGAGCGACAAGATTCGGGAAGCCCAGGCGGAGTTCGAGCGATTCTGCGGACGTGACCCTTTGCACATGCTGCAGCGTCTAAAGTTTCGAGGCGACGCGGCAAGTATGCCTCCGTATGCCCGCGAGAAGCTGCTCGGGTTACAGAGAGATTGCGAGCGGAAGCATGGATGCTATCCCGACTTCTCCAAACAGCCAGCCTACTGTCGCACGGGTGGTTGGAAAGAACAGGTTCTGCCGTGGGGTTGTGTCGCGGGGATAGCTGCTATGCTTCTCCTTGCGGCAATCGGACTCGTGACGGTATTGCAGTGGCTTTTTCGTGGTTAACTGTTTTACCGCCACAGTCGTTTCACCGGCGCGCCGGTGAGCAGTTCGTGTGTCTCGCGCAGGAGCGCGGGGATGTTCAGCTTTAGCGGACACCGGGGCAGGCAGTCTCCGCAGTCGGTACACGCGTCCGCCTGCACACCGGGAAACCAGTGCCCGCCGTTACCGAAAAGGTTATAGCGGAACTTGCCGAACTCCACCATATCGAACGCCTTCGCCATGTTGCGCAGGCGCAACACCTCGGGGATATGGATGTCCTCCGGGCAGGGCAGGCACTCAAAGCAGTAGGAGCAGTAGGTATGGCCCAGCTCCCGCTTCATGGTTTCGTCCATGCGCTGCAGGATGGCTTGTTCCTCTGGGTTCAGCGGCTCCACACGGTCTGCCATCCGCAGGTGGGCGTCCCACTCCTCCGGCTTACCTGCGCCGACGGTGAGGGTGGTCACGGCGGGGTCACTGAGCAGGAACCGCTGGTTGATTTCGATGGGCGTGTAAGGCGCTGTTACCTGCCGGAGCTTTTCCGGAGCGATGTGTAACTGACCGCCCTTATCGGTGGGTGAGATAATCAGCACGCCCATGTCCAGCTCTTCCGCCAGGCGAATTGCCGGGTAATTGCGCTGGTTGAAGTAATAGTAGTGCAGGTTTACCGACTCGAACTCGCCGGTGCGCATGGTATCCAGAATCACCTCCAGCGGGGCGTGGGTGGAGAAACCCAGATGGCGCACGATACCCTCCTGCATCGCCCGGCGGATGCCGTCCAGACAGCCGCCCTTGCGCACCGACATCTCCAACAGCTCGTAGTTATTGATGCCGTGGAGGTCCAGGTTGTCGATGTAGTCAATGCCCATTCGCTGGCAGGACTCGTCGATGTAGCGGCGCATCTCGTCGGCAGCAGGGGTGGGTGCGATCTTGGTAGTGATAATGAGCTCCTCTCGCTTCACTGGCAGATGCGGCAGCCACATGCCGATAAGATGCTCGCTGTTGCCGTAGCCTCGCGCGGTTTCGAAGTGATTGACACCCACTTCCAGCGCGCGTTTCATGGTGAGGAAGGCATTTTGCTCGGCGCGGGCGCGCTCTTTCGGTGACAGTTCACCAAAGGGGATACGCATTGCCCCGAACGTAAGCACCGAGATACGCAGATTGGTCCTGCCAAAACGACGATATTGCATCCTGTCAGCCCTCTCGTTTTTCTGCAGGTTTAGCGTTGGCAAACGTGTTTTCCTGCCCCGCCCGACGAGCGGGCGGGGCAAGGGGTTCGCTACCATCGCTCGCTGATGGACTTCGCCTGCATGAACAGCAGCAGGTAGTCGCTTCCGCCCGCTTTCGAGTCGGTGCCAGACATGTTGAAGCCGCCAAAGGGCTGCACGCCCACCAGCGCGCCGGTAATCTTGCGGTTGAAGTAGAGGTTCCCTACGTGGAACTCATGCCGGGCGCGCTCCAGATGTCGGCGATTGTTCGAATAGACGCCGCCGGTCAGCCCATACTCCGTACCATTCGCGATTTGCAGCGCGTGGTCGAAGTCGCGTGCCTTGATTACTGCCAGCACCGGCCCGAAAATCTCCTCCTGAGCGATTCGCGCGTTGGGGTCCACGTCGGCAAAGATGGTGGGAGGCAGGAAGTAACCATCGCCGGGCAGACGCTCTCCGCCGAGCACCAACCTGCCCTCAGTGCGACCGATGTCGATATAGCCCAGTATCTTGCGCAGAGCAGCTTCGTCGATAACCGCCCCCATGAAGTTGCGACCGTCTACCGGGTCACCGACGGTGTTCTGTTTCGCGCGTTCCACCACCATCTCCAAGAATCGGTCGTATACCACCTCGTGAATCACCAGTCGCGAGCAGGCGGAGCACTTCTGTCCCTGAAAGCCGAAGGCAGACCAGTTAACGCCCTCCAACGCCGATTCGAGGTCGGCATCTTCGTCGATAATGATACAGTCTTTACCGCCCATCTCCAGAATGGTGCGTTTCAGCCAGATTTGACCGGGCTGGGGCTTTGCCGCCAGCTCATGGATGCGCAACCCCACCTCTTTGGAGCCGGTGAAGGCGATGAATCGGGTGAGCGGGTGCGTAACCAGCACGTCTCCCACACTGCTGCCAGGTCCGGGCAGGAAGTTGATAACGCCGGCGGGCAGGCTCGCTTCCCGCATCACCTCCATGAACTTCGCGGCAATGGTGGGAGACGCGGACGCCGGCTTCAGCACGACCGTGTTGCCCGTCACGATGGCGGCAGTGGTCATGCCCGTCAGGATGGCGAGTGGGAAATTCCAGGGGGGTATCACCGCACCCACGCCCAGCGGGATGTAGCGCAACTCGTTCTCCTCGCCCGGATAGTCCACGACCGGCTGCGGCGGACCGAGGCGCATCATCTCGCGGGCGTAGAACTCCATGAAGTCAATCGCCTCGGCGACATCGGCATACGCCTCTACCCACGACTTGCTCACTTCATAAACCATCCACGCCGCCATCTCGTAGATGCGCCGGCGCATGATTGCCGCCGCCTTCAGCAGGTAACGGGCGCGCTCATCATAAGGCACGCGGCTCCAGGTGCGGAAGGTATCATACGCTACACGCACTGCCCTATCTGCCAGGTCAGGCGTGGCTTTGGCGAAGCGCCCAATCATCTGCGAGGGTCGGGCGGGGTTGATGGAGATAAAGGTTTCGGGAGTCTTTACTTCGTCGCATCCGATGATGAGGGGATACTCTTTGCCGAGTTCGCTTTCCACCTTACGAAGGGCTTCCAGCATTCTCTGGCGGTGAACCTCCTCGTTGAAGTTCACCACCGGCTCATTCTTGAAAGGGGGTAACATGGTCACTCCTCCTCGAGACTTCGGGTCCATGTGCAGCTTTATTATATCCCATACTCGCCTCCGAGTGCAGGCGAACCTGCTGGACACAGCGAACTATATTTTTCACGGAAAGAGGTGATGGAACATGCGGATGTTCACGATTTTGTTCGCAGGAGGCATTGTGATGGCGCAGACGACAGGAGAACCGGTCAAACTGGCGGAAGGCTTTCAATTCTGTGAGGGGCCAGCGTACGAACGCAGTACGGGTTACCTCTACTTGGTGAACTGCCAGAGTGACAACATCCACCGTGTTTACCCCGATGGCAGGGTGGAGGTATTCGCCAAAGCACCCGGCAGCGGCAACGGCTCTACCTTTGCAAAGGATGGCACGTTGTGGGTGTGCGACTACAAGCGCAAGGCGATTGTACGCTATGACCGTAGCGGCAAGCCGGAAGTCATGGCGGAGGAGTGCGAGGGCAAACCCTTCCTGGGGCCGAACGACCTCTGCTTTGACTCGAAAGGCAACCTGTATTTTACCGACCCCGCAGGCTCTTGGGACAGACCCATCGGTGCGGTGTACCGGCGCAATGCCGATGGCAGGGTACAGCGGCTGGCGGAAGGCTTGCAGTTCCCTAACGGCATCGCACTGAGCCGCGACGAGAAGTGGTTGTACGTGGCGGAGTCGCCGCGCAACCGCATCTTGCGCTGGCAGATACGCCCGGACGGCACGTTGGGCGAGATGGAGGTGTTTATCAACCTGCCTCCCCCCGGCGGACCCGACGGTATGCGCTTTGACTCGCGCGGCAACCTGTGGATTGCGCAGTTTGGGGCAGGCAAAATACTGGTGGTCAGCCCGAACGGCAAACTGTGGCGCAGCTATCCCGCAGGCGGACAGAACCCTACCAACGTGGAGTTCGGCGGCAAGGATAACCGGACGTTATACATCACCGAAACCGAGACCAACGCTGTGTATACCATCCGTGCGCCGTATCCGGGTTTCAGACGGTGGTAGCGGTTCCGGCAGACTGATGTCTGCATGCGGAAGGGGCTACGGCGATGCGGCTGGCGGAATACGTGTATATGTTTCTGCAGAACGAAGAGGTGCGCAAGCGGGTGGTGCATGTGCATCTGCTGGAGGCGACCGCCGGGCGCACCGGCACGATCAGCAGCCCCTTGCCCCAGGTACTGGAGCAGGCATTGCGCCGGCGGGGTGTGGGGGTGCTGTACAGCCATCAGGCGCAGGCGCTGGAGGCGGCACGACGCGGCGAGAACGTCGTGGTGGTCAGCGGTACCGCCTCCGGCAAAACGCTGTGCTACAACCTGCCCGTGCTGGAAAGCATCCTGACCAACCCGTATACCGCCGCCTTTTACCTGTTTCCGACGAAGGCGCTCGCCCGCGACCAGCAGGAAAAGTTGAACGAGCTAGGGCTGTTTCCTCAGGTGCGCTTTGGAGTGTACGACGGCGATACCCCGCAGCCGGAGCGCGCCTCCATTCGGCGCGGCTCACACATCATCCTCACGAATCCCGATATGCTTCATGTGGGCATCCTGCCCAATCACTCTGCATGGGCGAGTTTCCTGCGCAAGCTGCGCTACGTCGTAGTGGACGAAATGCACGCCTACCGCGGCGTGTTTGGCTCGCATGTCGCACTGATTCTGAGGCGATTACGCCGGCTGGCGGAGTTCTACGGGGCGCGCCCGCAATTCATCCTGACCTCCGCAACGGTGGGCAACCCGCTGGAGACCGCGCAGACCCTTACGGGGTTGCCCTGCACGCTCATCCAGGAAGATGGCGCGCCCCGCCCGCAACGCTACTTCGTGCTGTGGAACCCTCCCATCATTGGACAGAACTTCGAGCGGCTCAGCACCAATGTGGAATCTGCAGCGATAATGACCGCGCTGGCGGAGGCGGGATGGAGCACACTGGTGTTTGCCAAAGCCAGGATAACCACAGAACTGATACTGCGCTACGCCTGCGAGCTGGCAGACCGCCGCAACCCGGAGCTGAAAGAGCGACTGATGTCTTATCGCGCGGGGTATACCCCCGAGCAGCGACGCGATATCGAGAGGCGGCTGTTCAGTGGCGAACTGCTGGGGGTGGTCAGCACCAACGCGCTGGAACTGGGGGTGGATATCGGTGGGCTGGACGTGGTGGTGATGGCAGGCTATCCGGGCAGCATCACCAGTATGTGGCAGCAGGCGGGCAGAGCCGGGCGGCGCGACCGCGAGGCGCTGATTATTCTCGTGGCACAGGATGACCCGCTGGACCAGTATCTCATGCGCCATCCGGAGTACCTCTTTGGGCAGCCGGTGGAAAAAGTGCGTCTGAACCCCACGAACCATCCCATTTTGCGCGACCATCTGTGTTGTGCGGCGCACGAGAAGCCGCTGGAGCCGGAGGACTACACGCTTTTCGGAGATGCCGAAACGTGCATGAGCGCGATTGCCGGGTTGATGGACGCAGGTAAACTGGGCGCACGAGAAGGGCGATGGTACTACTTTGGCGGAGGCTATCCGGCAGCGGAGGTCTCGATACGCACCGCGTCGGGGGAGGTGGTTGTCATCCGTGACGGGGAGACGGGCATGGAGCTAGGGCGAGTGGAGATGGAACGCGCCTATCGGACTGTACATCCCGGCGCCATCTACCTGCATCAGGGCGAGAGCTATTTCATCGAAAGCCTGGACGATGTGCAGCGTGTGGCGGAGGCTGTGCCCGTGGAGGTGGACTATTATACCGAGCCGATGCTGTACGTGGATCTCCAGATTCTGCGCACGCGCGCCACACGAGAGATAGGAGCAGCGAAGGCTGGCTTCGGTGACGTGCGCGTCACCGAGCAGGTGGTGGGCTATCGGCGCAAGCACCTGCGCAGCGGAGAGACCATCGATGTGCAGCAGATGCTGATGCCAGAACAGTCCTATGATACCGAAGGCACTTGGCTGGCGTTTGACCTGCTGCAGATTGCCAGATCCGCTGACTGGACAGCGCGACCACGCGAGCCGAAAGAGATCGATGCACTCGCCCAGCTGCTTCGTCACACAGACCGAAGCATCCTTTCCACCTCCGCCGACTGGATGATGGCTCTGCATGGGGTGGAGCACTCCCTGCAGGCGGTAGTGCCCCTGACCTGTGGTTGCGAACGCATGGACATAGGCAGCCATTTCAGCTGGCTCTATCCTTCGCTTGGGCAGAGCGCGATATTTGTTTACGATACCAGTCCGGGCGGCACGGGCATCAGCAAGGGCGCGTACGAGGATCTGGAGACGCTGGTACGGATGGCAGTGTCGCTGGTGCGCGAATGTGCCTGTGCCGAGGGCTGTCCCAGCTGCCTGCATTCTCCACAATGCCCGGTGCGCAACGACGGACTGGACAAGCGTTGGACTCTGCGCCTGCTGGGGTGGCTGGAGGGGCAGGTGACACCGCCTGCGTAACTCTGGTATCTTCGCGATTGGCAGGGTATCATACTATACGCTTGAACTTCCTAGAGAGCGTCGATGTTTTACCGATAGTACTGTCAGGAAATCAGATTTTGCATGAACAGGTGGAACCATGAGTGAGGTCAGGCGTAACAATCATCACCAGCAGCTGTTGCACCGTTATGCGGGCAACCCGATATTGACCGCTGCGGACTGGCCGTACGCGATTAACACCGTGTTCAACGCGGGTGCGACAAAGCTCCCCGACGGCACAACGCTATTGCTGTGCCGGGTGGAAGACAGGCGAGGCATCTCCCACTTTTGTGCGGCGCGCTCCCGCAACGGGGTGGATTGCTGGGATATCGACCCTTGCCCGACGTTGCTTCCCGACCCTGACAACCATCCGGAAGAGATTTGGGGCATCGAGGACCCGCGCATCGTCTATGTGCCCGAGCTGGGTAAATACGCGGTGACCTATACGTCTTACTCGCGTGGTGGACCGGGCGTTTCCCTCGCGCTGACGGAGGACTTCCGGCACTTCGAACGACTCGGGGTGATTATGCCCCCCGAGGACAAAGATGCCGCCCTGCTTCCCCGGCGTATCGGAGGGCACTGGGCGCTGATTCACCGCCCGGTAACTGCACAGGGAGCACACATCTGGATTTCCTACTCGCCTGACCTGCGTCACTGGGGCAGCCACAAGATGATTTTGCAGGCGAGACGCGGGGCATGGTGGGATGCCAACAAGATAGGGCTTTCCCCACCCGTTATCGAGACGCCAGAGGGCTGGTTGATGCTGTATCACGGCGTGCGCCAGACCGCCAGCGGCAGTCTGTACCGGCTGGGGCTCGCGCTGTTCGACCTGAACACGCCCGAACGGTGCATCCTTCGCAGCGACGAGTGGATGTTCGGTCCCGAGGAGCCTTATGAGCGCGAAGGCGACGTGGCCAATGTGGTGTTCCCTTGCGGGTACACTATCGAAGATGACGGAGATACCATCAACCTGTACTATGGCGGCGCGGATACGTGTATCGCGCTGGCAACAGGAAGCATCCGCGAGATGCTGGAGTGGCTGAACGAGCATGGACACCCTGGCGATCACGGGATATAAGGAGGAAGATGCCCTTTGCCCATGAAGTACGTGCTGCTGGTGCCAGATGGTTTTGCGGATGACCCATTGCCCGAGTGGAACGGCAAGACGCCCAAGATGCGTGCCCACACGCCATATCTGGACGCCCTGGCAAAGCGTGCATTGATTGGAGCGGTGTGGACAGTGCCGCCAGACATGTACCCCGGAAGCGATGTCGCCAATATGGCTATACTCGGTTACGACCCGCGCCGCTACTACACGGGCAGGGGACCGCTGGAAGCACTGGCGATGGGCATATCGCTGGAAGGCGAGGACGTTGCCTTCCGCTGCTCTCTCATTAGCACCGATGGGGAGCGTATCCTGGACCACAGCGCGGGCAACATCAGCAACGAGGAAGCGCATCCCCTTATCCGTCTGGTGGACGAAAAGCTGGGCACACGCTACTGGCGGTTCTTCCCCGGCGTGGGCTATCGGCATGTGATGGTGTGGCACGAGGGACCCGCGGAGATACGTTGCACGCCGCCCCATGACATCGTGGGTGAACCCTGGCAGAAGCATCTACCGCAAGGGGAAGGCGAGCAAAAACTGCGCCGACTGATCGAGGACTCGCTCAATCTGCTAGATGACCACCCAATTAACCGTCGTCGCCGCGACGAAGGCAAAATGCCTGCCAACATGATATGGCCGTGGGGGCAGGGGCTTGCTCCCAAACTCCCGGCTTTCTCGTTGCAGCGCGGTTTAACCGGAGCGGTGGTTGCAGAGGTAGATTTGGTCAAAGGCATCGGACGGGCGGCGGGACTGGAGGTGCCCAACGTGCCGGGTGCTACCGGTTACCTGCACACCGACTACCGCGCCATCGGCGCCGCCGCGCTGCGGATGCTGGAAAAACACGATTTCGTTTTCATCCACGTGGAAGCGCCAGACGAAGCGGGACATCAGGGCGACCCCGAGGCGAAGGCGTGGGCGATGGAACAGATCGACGAACACATCGTCGCGCAGCTGGTGGATGGCTTAAAGGAACACGACTACCGAATGCTGGTGCTGCCCGACCACGCTACCCCTGTCACCATCCGCACCCATCGCGCTGGCGCAGTGCCTTTCATGCTGTACGATTCGCGCGAAGACCTCTCTCGCGACAGCCTGTTGACCTTCGACGAGAGCGCAGTGGAGGAGGCGAAACTGCGCATCGACGAAGGCTGGCGACTGATAGACCTGCTGTTCAAAGTGTAAAGGACGGGGCAGATACCTGCCCCGTCCCTTAGCCCCCTAGTCTACCGCGTTTCGTGCTGCCCTTCTCTGCTGTTGCAGGTCAGCCTCGAGGATGCCGCGTCGCTGCGCCGGCGAGAGGCTCACCGCTGCCCGCGACGCCGCGCCGACCCCCAGCCTGTCCAGATTGGCATTCGCCACCTCCAGCAGGTAGCGGGTGTAGGCTGGGTTATGCACGCCCAGGCTCTTGTCGTTCAGGATGAAGTAGTAGTTGTGGCGGGCGCGCTTGACCTCGATAGGTACCTGTGCCTGCGGCGGTGGCGTTTTACCCAGTTCCTGAATATAGGCGGTGTAGTTCCACAGGTCAGGGTCTCCAAAAGTCTGTTGCGCCCACGTGCGCAACCGCGACCGCAGTGCCAGCAGTGCCTGCTCGGTCTGGCTCTTGGTGACCTGCGTGCGTGCGGCAGCGTCGGCAGCGGTATGGCAGGGCGTGCAGCCGGTATCGTAGCTGACCGTAAACGTATGGCGCGAGTTGCCCATGTGACAATGCGTGCATTGTCCGGGCGCAGTGGCATGGGCAGTGTATCGCGTGATGGGACCCGGTTGCTCTTCCACCCCAGTGATGCCCATCAGCATGTTGTACTGATTGCTGTAGTGGAAGTTGACCCGAGCGGTACCTGTGTTCAGCGCGGTGTCAGACGGGTTCCCACCGCGACCGTTATGGCACGACCCGCAGATTTGGTTAACCGTCGTGTGCTGTTTAACCGGCGTGCCGGGGGCGATGTCTGTCGTGTCGGTGTTCAGCACGGCGTGGCGTAGCTGCAGCTCCTTGCCCTGCCAGCTGAGGTTGCCCGTGATGCGATGCGGGTCGTGGCAGGAAACGCAGGAGGCACTCTCGCGGGTCGCACGCGCAATCTTCGCGATGGAGTCGGCACTCATCGCCTGGATAGCACCGTCGATGGCGTCGCGCGACTGACCGTATGTGACCGGGTTATCCACCATCTGGTTGCGGAACGGCGCGCTGTGGCAGCGGAAGCAGTTCTTTCCGTACACGTTTGGGTTGTTTTCTGCCATCTGCACGACTGGTTCCACTGCCCCCGCATGTCCCGACTGCTCATAATGCGCTGCGACGGTACCATGACACTGGGCGCACACCTCCGAGCTCGCCACGTTCGGATAGGTGAGGATGTTGTCCTTGACGGGCTCTTGTACGTGTTTGCTACCCGGTCCATGGCACTGCTCGCAGCCCACGTTGACCTGGGCGTGCTTGGTCTTCTGCCATGCGACGGCCACAGGTTCGGCTCCTGCCTGCCGGTGTCCGGCACCATGGCAGCCGAGGCACTGTTGCGTGCCCACGTAGGTGGCGTCCTTCTGCGCAGGCGGTAGCAGCTCGGTGAAGCGCGTGGTTGGCGAGGGGGTGCCTCCATTCGTCGGCGGTGTTAGCGGACCGCCTCCGCCCCCGCATCCCTCCAGCACAAACACCGCTGTTACTACTGCCAGCGTCACCGACGCCAGCCAAAAAGTGCGTTTTCGGTGCATATCGCCTACCTCCTTTTGGTACACACTGTTCATGGTGATGTGTACGGTTGAGACAGCTTCTGCATCTGCTGTGCTGTCAGCGGTTCGGCGTACAGCATCTGCTTGCCATCGGCCCCTGTTTTCAAGAAAACCCACTTGGTGGGGTCGGTCGTGGGTGAAGCGGGGTCACCCGTGTAATCCACAAAGTCCAGCTGGAACGCTGTTTGCCAGTCCGGCGGCACGGGGATGACGCCCTTCTTGTTCACCACTTTGGAGCCATCCCACCTGGTCACCACGATTTTGCCGGTCTCATTGTATTCGCGGATGGCGGCGTTGTCGTGGCAATCTTCGCACTTGCGGGCGTTTTTCGCAATGGTATGTGCCCGGTAGGGAGCCACTGCCAGGAAGGTTTTGTCGTTGTAGTTCAGGGTCATGATGCTTCCGGTGTACACCTTGCCTGTTTCCTTCCGCCTCAGCAACAGCAGGTAGTCGCGAATCAACCCATGGGGGCGTTTTCTGTCCGCCTGGATCTCGCTGGGCAGGTGGCAGTTGTAACACGAAACCACCGACTGTGTGTGGCACGCAACGCAGTCCACGCTCCTGTTATGGACGTTGTGTGCGGGATTGCTCTCCACCCTGGTGTGGCAGGTTTCACACTTTACCTTCACTGCTCCGGGTTCCAGCCACGATGCATACTGCTTGCCGTCGCCATGCACATCCTCCAGCGTGTGGCAGCTCATGCAGCGAAATCCCTGTTGACGGTGGACGTCGCTGTAGAACTGCATCTCTCGCATCTGCCGGCTATGGCACTTGAGGCAGGTCTGGTCGCTGACCGAAGAGCCCGGGGAAGAGTGGCAGTCATCACAACCGGGCTGGTAGGTCGCCGTGTCGATGGGTGTGCCATCTGCTTTGGTACCCGGGTGGCACTTCATACACGCCATCTGCGAGATAGACACATTCGTCAACGCTTCAAAGCCGCCGTTCGCCCTGCTATACCAGGTCGCCTTCCCCAACCGCGTGGCGTGCAGGCTGGTGCGGAACGTTTCCTCGATAGAGAGGGTAGGCTCCGTTCTGCTCTCGCCTCCGCATCCCTGCAACATCCCGACGGAAGCAACGACAGCGACGGTGAGGGTCACCGCCCCGAACGCCTTTAGTCTTTTCATGGTTGCGTCCTCCTTCCATTACACGCTCGCGTTTAGAAGCGTCCACTAAGGGACAGCATCACCAGTTGCGTATCGTAATCCATCCATCGGTCTACCTCATCGCGGTAGACCCATGGGGCAATGGTTAGAGTGAGCTGGTAATCCGACGGCAAGAGATAGGTGAGGTTCGCCGTCAAGAACCTGCCTTCAGTGTTCCCATCCCGTAGCAACAGGGGGTTGTCGTTATCGGTCACGAAGTTGGTGTAGGTCAGGCTGAGTTGCGTGCGCGCGTCGATAGTCCAATTCAGCCCAATGGTTCCCACCCGGCTGTTGGGGAAGAAGTTTTCGAGAGTGGGGAAGGTGGTAATTTCGCTTCTGGCACCCCACGCCTCGGTGGAGTATTCCGCAAACACGCTCAGCCTGTCATTGGGCGTGTAGGTACCCCCTAAGGTGAAGCCGGTCAGGTTCAACGCCACCGATCGCGCATCGTTCGTCCACTGGCGGTAGTTATAGCTGATGTAGCCGTTGAACAGGGGAGTGCCGCCATCCAGCTTCACCTGAGCGAACCGCCGCTCGTCCCAGAAGAGGGAGCGTGTGTCCGTCCCCACGACGACAGGTGGGTCGTTCAGGTATTCGGTAAAACCGCGCACGGTGAGGCGCAGCTGCCTGTTCAGTCGCCCCCATAACCTCCCCTCCACCGTCCACCAGCGTGGCACATCCACGAAGGTCTGGTCTGCCCGTATGCGTTCTGCTTCACGCTGGCGCACACCGAACTGCAGATTCCAGCGGTTCCAGCGGTGTATCAGCAGCGCCTGGCTCTGACGGCGTTCGCGGACGTAGGCGTTTTGCACCACTGGCAGCGTCATCTGGTCTCGGCGGAAGCTCAGGGCGAGCTCTGTGCTGTTACTGAGTACCCAATCCGTGCTCATGTTCCAGGTTTCCATTCGGCTGGACGGGCGGTTTTGCTGTCTCAGTTCCATCCGCGCGACGCTTCCTTCCACCGCCAGTCTGGGGTTCAGCTCCCAAAGGTATCGGGCGTGCCAGCGCTCCATCCCCGTGTCGGGGAAGGTATCGGTACGGTCAAAGTAGCGCCAATCGGTATAGCCGATGCTTATCTGCCCGTTTCCCAGCTGCCCTTCCGCGACGGCGTCCCAGTAGCGAACGTTCTGCAGCAGCGGCGCGCGGGGGATGTCCACATAGTGGTTTTGCCCATCCTGGCGGTATCGCACAAACACCGAGAAATCGGGCGTCAGCGACTGCTTGAAAAAGGCTTCGGTGACGCTGCGCTCACTGATTGGCAGAGAGGCGGGCGTTGGCGTCAGGAAGCGGTTGCGCGTCGTCCAGCCTTCGATGCGCGTGCTGCCGAAGCGGAAGGAAAGATTGGCTTCTAACCGATAGTCATCCTCTGTGGGGCTCCACAGTTGCAGGCGTATGTTATCTCCATTCCGCCAGAAGGGCGAAATGTAACGCAGCTCACGCAGGAAGCGGCTGTTGGGCGGCGTGGCGTATTGACGGAACTTCTTCGCGTTGCCGTCCTCATTCCAGAACGACCAGCCAAAGTCGACGGTGAGGTGCTTGGGAGGCGGTGGCAGGGGTTGTTCGGGAGATTCGGGCGGGACGGCGGTTTCTTGCTCCGATGGCGGGGTGACCTGCGCCTGTACTGGCGTGTGCACAGCAAGCAGCAGCACCGCCACACCCAGAGCCAGACACCTGCATAGCCATTGCAAACCCTTTCGACACGTCCGTTTCATCGCTCAACCTCCCCTACGGGCGACGCAACAGTGCGTCGGAATTGGAGCCATGTATCGCCGCGTGACAGCCTGCCATCCAGCAGCTGCGCCCCGGATAGTGCGTTGCCGCTTTGTCGGTGTGGCATTGACTGCACAGACCCCGCGAGGAAGCAGTGAGCAGTTTGGGGTTGGGCGAACCGTGTGGACGGTGGCACTCGGTACAACCCTGTCCGCTCCATCCCGCGACGGGGTCATGCTCGAAGGCAAATGGGCCCGCCTTATCGGGGTGACAGCTCACGCACATCTCCTTGATGGGGCGGAACCGCTTCTGCGCCGCTTTGCTGGGGTGTGCCTCGTGACAATCGCCGCACTCCAGCCTGCGCTCCGGCACCGGATGGTGGAAATTCAGGCGGAACTCGTTGGCTTCGCGCTGATGGCACTGACTGCACAGGATGGGGTCGTCGAACTTCAGCAGGCGTCGCGGTTGTGGTTCCTTCTCCGTTTGCGGCGCGCGCAGGCTTCCCAGGTTGATTAACCCACGCGCCGGAGGCTCTTTGTGCGGTTCCCAGTGGATTTGATGACAGGCGGTGCAGGCGACGTCCGCCTTGCCGTGCTGGGTGCGATGCCACTGTGAGAGGCGCATGGTGTCAGCGTGGCAACGCAAACACATTGCTGCAATATCTGCGGGTTTGGAGTCGCTGTAACTGAAAATCTTCTGTGGGTCCTCCAGGTGCGGGTTTGCGGGACCGTGACAGCCTTCGCATCCTCGCTTGTCGATGGGTAGCTTCGGGTCGCGCATGAACGGTGCGTGCGGCGAGCGGCTAAAGTTGTCGGCGTGGGGATAGTGGCATCCCGCTTCGGTGCAGTCCTTATCGCCCATATAATCATCGGGCGTCGCTTTGGCGAACAGGCTCTGCGGATAGGGAGGTTCCTTTTGTGGCTCTCTCCCCGCCACAACGGTCACCGTTGCCAGCAAAGCGAGGGCTGCTGCGCTCAAACAGAGCCAACGTCTTTGAGTGTTCACCGGAATCTCCTCCCGAGAACAAAGAGTTATGGTGCAAACTGTGCCCACATCTCACAGGCCCATCCTGTGTGCTCGGTTTATTACTCTAAATATACAGAATAACTATAGTATCTCTGGCAAAACGATACTATTTTCTGAGTAGAACCTTCGCGAAAGATTCCTGCTTTTCCTGCTCCTGAGAAGAAAGTGAAAAAGATTTTTCACGCACCGAAATGTGGTACTGCACCGACCTCTGCCAGTCCATACCAAAGGAGAAAACGATCTGCCCTCTCAGGGATTGTCCGATTGTGGTTGGTGCGTCGGGCACCAGGTGGCGTTGCTGTTCCAGCTCCTCCGCGCTTTCGGCAGCGATGGATACTCTCTCGCCTTCAAGCGTGTAGGTGCCTTCGCGCCAGCGTTCCACCACAAAGGCGAGCTCGGAGTGCAGGTCGCGTCTGGTGAGGTAGTCGAGAAGGAGCGGTTGCAGCGTTTCGTGGAGTTTCGCCAGCATGGCTTCCTGAAACAGGGTCTGCTGAACAGGGGTCAGACTGTGGTAGGCAATGGGCTGACGCCGAAGAGCGGCTTCCTTCTGTCCTGCGGTCAGGCTTGCCCAGAAGCGCAGAGCGAGCGCGGCATCTCGCAGGGGAGTGGGGTCAAACTGGAAAGAGTAGCCATGGCTTTCCTTGAGACGCAGAATACCTTCCGGCGTCAGCTGCGCGGCGAGAGCAGCATAATCATCCAGACTCAGCCCCTCCGTTGCCCACTTCTGTTCCATCTGGCGCACCAGTTTCTCAGGGAGTTCGCTGCGTCTCAGTTGCCAGTAGCGTGCGTGCCGAAAAAGAAGCCAGTCTCCCTCGACGCGCAGATAGCCAGGCTCTTGTAGTGTAAAGCGACCGAGCCATTCTGCCAGCGTGTCGCCTTCCACCACGAGGCGCACAGGTACGCGAAAGGCGTCGGCGATGACGTTCATCTGCGCGTGTTGTGCTATCCAGCGCAGCGAATCAGCGGCGGTGGACTGCCCTGGAGGTGGTGCAGGCGAAGGGGTCTTGTTCTCAATCCTGCGACGGAATCTACTGAACTCTTCTGGAGGTGCCTGCCATCTTTCCCAGCGTTGTTGCACGGAGGGTTTCTGTTCGTGGTCAGGCGAAACGGGGTGCGTGTATACCGTCGCCGTCGGCTCGGCGGTGTCGTCGCCAGGTTGAGTGAAGGCATAGAACACCAGCTCCCGCCGCGCTTCGTCCAGACGAATGCCGAACAGCATCGATCGCGGGATGGTATCTGCAGGATGGGCCTGCCATCGCAGGGCATCGGGTGGCAACGGAAGCGTGCCGGGCTCTTGCGCTGTAGAGAACCAGACGGTTTCACCGTGACGCAGCTCGCGCCAGATGGTGGAGGAAAACCGGCGATACAGCCATCCTGCCAGATAGCGATGCCATTCAGCAACCTCCCGTACTTGCGCGAACTGCTCTGCGAGTGCAGCGCGACGGTCTTGCCAGCTGGGTGGTTTCTCCTGTTGCAGTTTGTCCATCTCCTCCTCGATGTCCGATGCCCGCCTGGCGTAGACGGCAAAGTCGTCCCGAATCAGTTGCGACCAGGTGCGCAGGGTCTTCTCGGCTTCCAGTCGTATCATGCGCCGTTCCCACTCTACCGCTGCCTCTTCTTGCTGGCGAAGGGCGGGGTCAGGAAGCAGCTGGTAGCCTTCTCCCTGCGGCTCACACTTGAGACCAAACAGGCTCATCCATTTCGCAAGCACCTGTTGGGCTGGTTGATTGGTGACAAAAAATGTGGCTTTTTCTTCCTGCAGGGAAGGGTGCAGGGTAAAAGGTACGCCGGTCTGCTTGCTCAGCTCCTCCATGATCTCGGTAAACAGTGCGTTGGGAAGCTGGAGCGTAACCGTTTTTTGCAGGCGCGGGTCTTCTTGCCAGTCACTAGCCAGTACCTGCACGCACAGGATAAACCATGCCACACCAAGCATTACGTGGCGCATGGTTCCCATCCCTATCGCCTTGCCGGTGTCACGGGGCCGACGATTCGCACCGCGTCGGCGATAACCACGTACCCCGATGGTGCGTTCGGGCGCAGGTAGACAAAACCGCCTCCCCGCACAAACTGGTATCGTCCCAACCAGTTCCACTTGCCGCCGTTTGTCTGCTGGTTCACCACCTTGACTGCCGTGCCGGTGCGGTGCACGATTTCATAACGGGCGGCGGTGCTGCGATTGGTTCCCTGACTCCACCAGGCATACACATCGTAGTAGCCGTCTTTAGGCACATTCAGGTACCAGCGTGCCCATGCGGTGCTACGGGGATTGGTGCTGGTCCAGCGGTAGTCCGCGCCATATTTGCCCGGCGCTGTGGTTCCCGTGTTCCATGTGCCCCGTACGCTGAAGTTCTCGCTCACGTTATCGATAATGATGTCCCAGGGCACGACATCGATGCGGAAGGTAACTATCGGACCGAACCAGGTAACCCCCTCGCGCACGAGCTGATAACTCTCCTCGTAGGTACCGTAGCGTTCCGGCGCGGTGAGGGTGAAGTGAAACTCCCCGAAGGCTTCCGGTGGGGTGGGGGCGGCTACCGCGGTGGGGCGGTTGGGCGAAATCCATGCGCGCGACGTATAGAAGGGGCTATGGCGGTCGCGTGGGTTCTGTGTGCCCAGACGCACAGGGTTCGTGCCCATCGGTTGCCAGGTGATGTCGCCCGTGTTGCGGAAAACCAGTCGCGCGGAGGCGACTTCACCTGGGCGCAGGGTCAGCGGCACGGAAGCCTCTTCCAGTATCGCCGAAGACTGCACCATCTGCATGTAGAAATCCCAGTTCCAGTTGGGACCGGGGTCGGTGTGTGTCGCACCGGGCACCTCTACATGCCCAAGAATGTAGCTGCGTGTGCGCGGGATACCATAGATTCGGCAGATGTGGCGCACCAGCGTGGCGGAGGAATAATACATGGCGTAGGTAAACCACTTGGAGTCGTGTACCCAGCCCTCATGCTCGATGCCGATGGAGCGGCAGTTGTACCACCAGTTGCCCGCGTGCCATGCGATGTCCTTGTGGCGAACCATCTGCGTCACTTCGCCGTCGGAGGAACGGATGACGTAGTGCGCACTGACGCGCGAGCTGGGATTCTGGAACCAGGAGATGCAGCTGTTATACGAACCCTGTACCACGTGAACGATGACATACCATATCGGGTAGGTGCTGGGGCGGTTGGAAACCGTGTAGTTGCCCGAGTAGGCGGGAACCCATCGCGCAGGCGGGTAGTCCTCAGAGGCATACATACGGCAGGTACCAGTCACCACGCCGATCGTTATCAGGAATATGTACACGAACCGCATGGCACTGTCACCTCTGGCATCTGGTGGAAGCATCTTAGCACATCGCGTGTGCCCCTGTCAAACAGGATTTGTGTCCGCGTTGCCCGCAACTTCCAGTCGCTGGGACACTGCAGGGTTCTCCGAACACCTCCGAGGCACTTTGTCTACTGAAATGCTCATCGAGTATAATACAGGCAACATACTGTTTGGCGAGGGTGAATCTGATGCGCACAATCATCGCGACAGTGGGCACTTCCCTGTTGACCAATGCCGAACGGGCGGGTAAACAGAACGACCTGCAGATATACCTCCGTTTCACCGAGCCAGAAAAAGCCAGTGCGGAGACGAACTCGCTCAGTAGGCTGCTTCAGCCAGGGGACAAGATCGTGTTCCTGCACTCTCAGACCGAGGAGGGCAGGCGTGCGGCAGAGGCTCTGGCAACCTTCTACAAGAACAGCGGATACACAGCCGAGCTGCGCGAGGTGGCTGACCTGCAATACCGCGAAAGCCGGTTCAAGATGCGCGGTTTGCGCTCGCTGGTTGCTGAAATGGTAAGCTGCGTCCGCGATGAGCGGGCGGCAGGGCGCGAGGTGTTGATTAACGCAACGGGCGGGTTCAAGGCGGAGATTGCCTACGCCACGCTGGTAGGGTTGCTGTTCGACGTCCCTGTGTACTATATCCACGAAGCCTTCAGGGAGATTATCGAGTTACCGCCGACCCCCATCGGATGGGACTTCAGCCTGATGGATACCTATGCGGACTTTTTCGAGTGGATAAACGCCGACCTGCGCCCTACTGCAGAGGTCGACCGCCGTTTGCGTCCTCTGCCCGACGAGATTCGCCTGTTGCTGGTGGAGGAGGAGGGCTACACCATGCTTTCGCCCGCAGGGGAAGCGTTCTTCGAGGCGTATCGGGCGCGGGTAGAAGCAGAACGTCCCACGCCGCTCTTCCTGCATCAACGGGCGGTTCGCGCGATGAGCTCGGCAGAGCCGTCCATCCGCGATGTGCTGCGCGAGCGGCTCAAGCACTTACAAAACCCCGAACGTCGTCGCCAGAACTCCCATAGCGTACACGGAAGCGACTGTCTGGTCTACCCCTCCGGCAACGTGGCGGAGCGCATCCTTTACTATGAAGAGGATGGCAACGTGTGGGTGTGCGAAGTTTTCTGGTCGCACAGAGACTATGAAACCGCCCTCGCTGAAGGGGTATATCGGCTGCACTACCCGCGCGAACAGTTCGAGGAGTGGCATCCTTAGAACAGGCTCGGCTGTTGCTGTTTGCGGATGACCTGCTCGGGACGGGGGAAAAGGAGGTCGAAGTCGTCACCGATGGCTTCGCGCAGGCGCAGGGCAAAGCGGTAGAGCTTGTTCGCGTAGTGTTCGCGGTCTTCGTCGCCTGCATAGTCCTCCATCATGCCCAGCGAGCCGTCCGCCCGCTGATACAGATTCACATAATCGCCCACACTGACGCCCCGCACCGCCTCGGCGGCTTTGCGCTTGTTCTCGCTGGTGAAGGTCTTTTCGGTCACGCGCTCCCGCCGCGCCAGCTCTTCGATCGGAACGTCACCGTTGAGGATGCGCAGGATGGTTTCACGGTATAACTGGGCGATACCGTCGCGGTCGCCCTCCACCAGCTTCTGCAATACCTCGGCAATGAACTGCCTTCCGTACGGTTCGTCGGCACGGGAGCGCAAAGATGCCCCTTTGTATGTCCAGTTGCCCTCATAGTCCAGCAGGGCATAGTTCTTGGTTTTCACCGAGATCATGGCGCGGTATCGCCCGTCGAAGCTGAGACGGATACCGACAGGCAACGTCTCCGCTATCTGCTGTACGTATGCCTCTTCCGCCTCCTGTCCTTCTACGCCCTCTGGCGGCTGGAAGTAGACCCCATCGGTGTCCACTTCAATCACCTTGCTGCCGGTACGCTCCAGCGCGTCCACCAGCTGCATGGCGATTTTGCGCCCCTCCTCGGTCACCCGTTGTGCGGCATCGAAGTCGTTGAAAGGGAAGTTTGCGCCCAGGTAGCCGTAGAAGGAATTAATCAATACCTTGAAAGAACCCTGAATGCCGTCCCAGTAGGCGCGCTGGCGCGGGTCGGTGGCGCGGCGCAGTTCGGCTTTCGCTTCCAGTCTGCGGCGAGTCAGCTCTTCCAGCGCAGGCAGAAACACGCCCAGTTTGTCCGAAGCGGGTGCGATGCGGTGAACCAGCATAATGCTGGGATAGAGGCTTTCGACATCCGCCTTCACCACGCGCGGGATGACCCCTGTGCGACGCACCTCCGTGTATCCTCCGGGGAAGTCGCGCGCGGGCTGAGGCCTGGGAATGGCATAACCTGCGTGCAGATACGCCCGTACGAAGATAGCATTAATCTTTTCACCGCTTCCAGCGGTGGCAACGTGCTGGTAGGTGTCGGGAACCATCTGGGTCTGGTAGAACTCGGTAGGCAGTACAATCTCCGCCAGCCGGGCGGTCTCCTGAGCATCCTGCAGGGCGTACTGTCGCACCCTTTCGGGGTTGGATTGCCACTGCTCGCGCAGGTCGGCGCGGTCTATTAGCACCCGCTCCTCATCGGCGATGCCGTAGGCGCGCGCCACCTCTTTGAGACCGTAGCTCTGCAGGTCGCCCTTTGCCCAGTCGTAGCGCTGTACCGCGAAATAGGTGTCCACCACGTGCCGTCCGGGGATGTACACGGGGCGATAGGGACGGTTAATCGCACCGATGGGCAGATTGCGCTCACTGCCGATGGTCATCAGTTGCCCACTGCGTCCGACAGCAAGGGAGATACCGTGTCGCCGGGCGCGTTCGATGAGATACGGAAGGTCGAAACCATATAGATTGTGTCCTTCAATCACGTCGGGGTCGCGCTCGCGCATGAGCTGCACGAACCGCCGGAGCATCTGTGCTTCATCGATATCGTCCAGTACCTCACTCCAGCCCCGATTATCGTGCAGCACGATTAACAGCACGCGATTCGCGGGGTCCTGGGGATTCAGTCCGGCGGTTTCGATATCCACCTGCATTCGGTGCACGTCGTCGAAACTCATCTCCTTGAACAGTGTGTAGCCCGACAGCATCAGGAACTGCCGTTCGGGGCTGCCGTAAGCGAGAACGTCCACATGCATATCGCGCAGGCGCAGGCGTGCACTCTGATATTCCGTCCAAGAGCGGAACTTCGCCATCCAACAATAGCCCCCGCCTTCCAGCCGCTCCCACTGCGCGTCGATGTCGGAGTATGGCTGGGTGGTCAACAGCCAGGGCGTGAACGGTTCGCGCCAGCTGGTGCGTGTGCCGTCTGCTGAAAGCTGATGCAGGATGGCTTCGGTTTCGGTCATCTCCACCGCCACGAGGCGCGGCGTGTGGTTCCAGCCGAAGAGGATGTCGGCAGCAGAGACTGCTTCCATATCGAACAGGTTCGTCATCGCATGGCTCCTGCACAGGCTAATGGTATTATACCTGAAGGGCAGGTGCAGGTAGGGAGTAACGGCGTGCCCGGTTGACAGAATAGCGATGGCGTCAGTATGATAAGGGCAGGTGGTCGATATGGAAATGCGTCGGTTCAGCCTTTCACCGGAGCAGAAGCAGCAGGTCAAAGCGCAGATTCAGCACCTGCTGGAGTCGCGAGAGGAGGTGCTGTTCGCCTACCTGCACGGTTCCTTCTTGCTGGATGTGCCTTTCGAAGATATCGATATCGCCGTCTACCTGCGTGAGGACATGGTCAGTAATGGAGAGTGGCTAAAGACCGCTTTCCGCCTTGCGGATACCATAGAGGGACGCCTGGGATTGCCGGTCGACGTGCAGGTTCTCAACACCGCGCCGCGAGGGGTGCAGTTCACGGGGAGTGCAGGGGAACTGTTATGCAGCCGAGACGAGGAGTTTCGGTGCCGTTTCGTGGAGAGGCTGTGGCTGGAGATTATGGACTTTGACTATCATGCGCGACAGATGCTCAAGGAGGCGCTACAGGGATGAAACCAGACTTGCACGTTCTTCTGGCGCGAGCGGTGTCCCTGCGCCAAAACCTGGACAAGGTTCAGCGTCTGGTAGCCCTGCCCGATGAGCAGTTTTGGGGCAACGAACTGCACATCGACTCGCTGAAGCTGCATCTCATTCAGGCGATATAAGACGCCGCCAGCATCTGCACGCACCTGATAGCACGGCTGGGCGGGATTGCTCCCTCCGCTTACGCAGAGTGCTTCGCCTCTCTTCACCACAGAGGCATCCTCGACGCCTCGCTTGCCGAGCGTCTGCAGGCGATGGCACGCTTCAGGAACCTGCTGGTACACCGTTACTGGCAGGTGGACGACCGGCAGGTGCTGCGCATTGCCCGTGAAGAGGTGACGGATTTGCTGGAGTTCCTGCGACAGGTGGGAGAATACCTGGGTGAGTCCATCTAGCTCGCCCACAGGAAGTCGGCTTGCCTTTGCCGAAGTCCCGACCGGGGGTGAAACAACGATGCCTGTTTACAAGAAACCGCAGCCCCACTACTGGCAACCCGGTGGGGAGGTAGAAAAGCATTTCCACGACCACGACGAGACATGGATTATCATGGACGGCAGGGCAAAGGCGTTCATGATAGACCACGACGGGCACTACCATGAGTTCATCCTCGAAAAGGGTGACATCTGGATGGTGGAAGCAGGGGTGGAACATGGTTGTGTCGCTCTGGAACAGGGTGTGGCTATCTTTCCCTTCCCCGGTAGCATCCCGGAGGGCGCTCAGCCGTACGGGCACTACTACATGGAAAAAGAGGGCTACATCCCCCGGCTGAAGGTGGAGCGCATTCCCACAGACCGCTACCGGAAGGAGCAGAAATGATGCGGCGTATCGGCATAGAGTATCCCCAGCGCGGACAGATGCGCCTGAGTGACATCGGTGAGCCTCCACCTCTGCTGCCGACGCAGATACTCATACGTACCTGCTACACCGGCGTCACCAATGGCACGGAGCGTCATGCTTTGCTGGGAGAACACGGGTTCACCGTATACCCCTCCCGGCACGGTTATCAACATGTGGGGCAGGTAGAGGCGGTCGGAACATCTGTGAGGGAGTTCCAGCCCGGCGATTGGGTATTCTATGGGCAGTACGTGGGACATCGTGGATGGAATGTGGTGGACGTGTGCTGTACGGATGTCCAATCCTACAGCTCGCACCTGTGCCTGCGTTTGCCTGAGGGAATAGACTACCGCCTCTGTGCATTGTTTGGTGTGGCGGGAGTGGCAATGAGGGCAGTACGGCGATTCCGGGTGCAACCCGCACAAAGGGCATGGGTAGCAGGTGTCGGTGTGATTGGGCAATTTGCAGCTCAGGCAGCGCGGGCGCTCGGGGCGCATGTGACGGTCACCGACCTTCAGCCCAGGCGTCTGGAAGTAGCAGAAGCCTGCGGAGCACATCGAGTCATCAATGTGCACGAGCAGGGGATGGAACCGCTTCGAGAGGGCGCGCCTTACGACTGCATTATCGACTGTTCGGGGGTACCCAGCCTGCTGCAACAGATTCACGAGATGCAATTGCTGGCGTACAAGGGGGTCATCGGTCTGGTAGCGGTGCGTTCGCAGACGGAGTTCCCCTGGGCGATGCTGCACGGAACGGAAGCGTCCATCGAGGTATCCTGCCACTTCAGTCTCGATGACCTGCGGGTGCTGCTGTACTTTGTGCAGCAGGGCATCATCCGCATCGAGCCGGTGGTGTCGCACGTGGTGCCCATCGAGCAGGCTGCAGCAGTGTATGAAACCCTGCGTGACCACCCGGCGGAATTGCTGGGGGTGATTTTTGACTGGACGCAGTCATAGAGGAGGAACAGAATGCCCCTTCGCATTGCCGGTGCGCAGATACCCGTCACGACGGATGTCGAAAGCAACCTGGCCGCCATCCGTCGCGCCATTGCCTACGCTGCAGAGAAAAAAGCGGATGTGCTGTTGACGCCAGAAGGCTCGCTCAGCGGTTACACCCCGTCCTTCGACCAGCAAGCGGTGCAACAGGCGTTGCAGCAGGTGGTCGCGGAGGCAATGTCTGCGGGGCTGGCGCTGGCGTTGGGCACGTGCTACATTGAGGACGATGGGCTGTGCTACAACCAGATTCGCTTCTATGATGAGCACGGACGTTTTCTCGGATTTCATGCCAAGATATTGCGCTGCGGCACCATGAGCCACCCCCCGGTTGGCGAGATTCAGCACTATGCAGTGGCTCCCCTGCGCACATTCGTGCTGCGAGGTGTAACCGTCGGCGGTCTCATCTGCAACGACCTCTGGGCGAACCCAACCTGCACCCCGATGCCCGATACTCATCTCACGCAGCGGCTCGCCGGAATGGGAGCGAAAATTATCTTCCATGCGGTGAACGGCGGGCGCGACGGTTCAGAGTGGTCACGAGTGGCATGGCGTTACCACGAGGCAAACCTGCGTCTGCGTGCGATGGCAGCAAAGGTGTGGGTGGTCACAGTGGATAGTTGTTACCCTTTGCACCTGCGGTGCTCCTCGCCGTCCGGTGTGGTCTCGCCGGATGGGGAGTGGAAGAAGCGCGCGGCTGCACAGGGTGAGCAACTCTTTACCTTTACGCTACCCGTAGATTAAAACATAAAGCCTGCCGTTTATGCCTGCTTTCGGCGTACCCCCTTGCCTTTTTCGCGCGATTTTGGTATGATGACTGCAGAACACGGCTGCGGCGCAGCCGCCCACTCTATACCGGGTGAGGATTGGACTAACAGTGTTCACGGAAGGTGAATCGCACGTCAAGCGCAGCTATCGTCGCTTCATGCAGATGTCCGACCGGGAAATCGTGGAACAGGCTCAAAAAGGCGACGAACAGGCTGCGGAGTTCCTGCTGTATAAATATCGCAATCTGGTTCGCACCAAAGTCAAATCGTATTTCCTGTTGGGCGCAGAGCGGGAGGACCTGCTGCAGGTCGGCATGATTGGGCTGTGGCAGGCCATTCTGGATTATCAAACCGATAAGCCCATTTCGTTCCCGGCGTTTGCCAAAGTGTGCATCCAGCGCCATATTATCACCGCCATTAAGGCGGCGACTCGTCAGAAACAGATGCCGCTGAACACATCCCTTTCGCTGGAGGTGACGGCGGAAGACGAAGATTCGGACTGGAGCCTGGCGGATATGCTGCCCGCCGAGCCGAGCAGCGATCCCGAAGAGCGTTTGCTGCGCGCTGAAGATACTCGCCAGCTGCAGCGCACCTTACAGCAGTTGCTCAGCGACTTCGAATGGCGCGTGCTGATGCACTATCACTTTGGCAAATCGTATCGGGAAATCGCCGAGGCGTTGCAATGCAAGACCAAATCGGTGGACAACGCTCTGGCACGCATCAAGCGCAAGGTGGCAGGACTGCCGCTTGGCAAAGCCGACTTGCGAGAACTCTTCATGAATAACTGAGGTGCGATGACCTTTCAGGAGCTTCTGCTGAGATTAGAACAGTTCTGGGCACAGCATGGGTGCCTGATTTTGCAGCCCTATGACGTGGAAGTAGGGGCAGGCACCATGGCGCCGGGCACGGCTCTGCGCAGTTTGGGGCCAGAGCCGTGGAACGTGGCGTACGTACAGCCCTCCCGTCGCCCCGCCGACGGACGCTATGGGCGCAATCCCATGCGCGTGCAGCACTATTACCAGTACCAGGTCATCCTCAAACCCTCACCGGAAAACGTGGTGGACCTGTATCTGGACAGCCTGCGCGCGCTGGATATCGACCCACTGGAGCACGACATCCGTTTTGTGGAAGACGACTGGGAGGCTCCCACACTGGGCGCGTCGGGCGTGGGGTGGGAGGTGTGGCTGGACGGAACCGAAATCACGCAGTTTACCTACTTCCAGCAGATGGGCGGCATCGAGTGCCGACCGGTCTGTGCGGAAATCACCTACGGACCCGAACGGCTGGCGATGTGCCTGCAGGGAAAGAGCAGCTTCTGGGAGCTCGAGTGGGCACACGGCATCACCTACGGCGAGGTGGACAGGCACGCCGAAATCGAGCATAACTACTATAACTTTGACCATGCCGATGTGGACATGCTGTTCCGACTTTTCGAGATGTTCGAGGCGGAGGGGCATCGCATCGCCGACCTGGGTTATACGCATCCGGCTTTCGACTACGCGCTGAAGTGTTCGCACGTGTTCAACCTGCTGGACGCCAGGGGTAGCATTTCGGTCACCGAACGTGCCAGCTATATCAACCGCGTGCGAGCACTTGCCCGAAAATGTTGCGTGCAATATCTCAAGCAGCGTGAGGAGATGGGCTTCCCGCTGCTGAAGGCACAGGAGGCACTGGCTGTCGGATGAAAACGATGCTACTCGCATGGCTGTCTTCTGCCATGCGAGTAGCGGTGGTCAGTGCCCTCGTATTTTTGCTGACGGTAAACTTCGTGGGGCAGGGGTTCCGTGTGGATGGACGATGCATGGAACCCAATTTGCATCATGGGGAGCGCGTGCTCACCGAAAAAGTGAGCTATCGATGGCGGCAACCCCGACGCGGTGATGTCGTGGTTTTCCGTGTGCCCGATGGTACCAATGACCTGATGGTGAAGCGGGTCGTTGCGTTGCCGGGTGAGCGCATCAGCATCCGTAACGGACAGGTGTTTATCAACGGGCGCCCTCTGCCCGAACCGTACCGCCGTCATGAAATGCACTACTTCATGCGCGAGAAAACGGTGCCAGAGGGCATGTTGTTTGTGATGGGCGATAACCGCGACGTCAGCAACGACAGCCGCGACTGGGGGTTCCTGCCGATGAATCGTATCATCGCGCGGGTGTGGTGCCGATACCAGTTGCCCTTTCGGTTTGAGTTGGTCAGATAGGAAGGCAGGAGGACGGTTTTGGCAGACCTGTTGCTCGAAATCGGAACGGAGGAGCTGCCCGCCAGCGTGGTGGAAAACGCGCTGGAGCAGTTGCAATCCGCAGTCACACAGAGGCTGCAGGAGGCTCGCATCGCTTTTGCGCAGGTGGAGACCTTTGGTACGCCGCGCAGGCTGATTCTGCTCGTGCATGATGTGGCGCCGAGCCAGACCGATGTGGTGCGCGAGATACGCGGACCCGCTGCAAACATCGCGTTCGATGCGCAGGGCAATCCCACCCCCGCGGCGCAGGGGTTTGCCCGCAAGCAGGGTGTCGACGTGAAAGACCTCGAGGTGATGCACACCCCGCAGGGCGACTATGTGATGGCGAAGGTGTTTGAACGCGGTAAGCCGACGGTGGAAGTGGCTGCCGGCATCTTTCCCGAAGCCATCCGCTCGATGACCTTCCCCAAGATGATGCGCTGGGGCAGTGGCAACCTGCGTTTCTGCCGCCCCATACGCTGGCTGCTGGCGTTGTATGACGGAGAAATCGTGCCGTTCGAACTGGATGGCATCCGCAGTGGTAACCGTTCGCGTGGGCATCGATTCCTCGCACCGGAGGAGTTTGAGGTGCGCAGCCCCTCCGAGCTGCTCCAGCAGCTGGACGAGCGGTACGTTCTGTACGACCATCGCCGCCGGCGAGAAGTGATTCGCGAGCAGGCGAATCGCCTTGCGGAACAGGCCGGCGGACGTGTCCTCTGGGACGACGCCCTGCTGGACGAGGTGACCCATCTGGTGGAGTACCCCACCGCCTTGCTGGGGCGTTTCGACCCCACCTTCCTGAACCTGCCTGAGCCAATACTCATCACCGCCATGAAGAAGCATCAGCGTTTCTTCGCGGTGGTGGATGCGGAGGGCAAGCTGCTGCCTTACTTTGTGGCGGTGCGCAACGGCGATGGCCGTTATCTGGACATCGTGCGCGAGGGGAACGAGCGCGTGCTGACTGCCCGATTCAACGACGCGCATTTCTTCTACGAGCGCGACCGCCAGCAACCGCTGGAGGCTTTCGTCGGCGAGCTGAACCGGATTGTGTTTCAGGAAAAGCTGGGCACGATGGCAGACAAAGCCGCGCGTCTGGTAAGGATGGCGCGGGAGATGGCAGAGCAGGTGGGCGTAGACCCCTCGCTGGCAGAGCGGGCCGCGACCCTGTGCAAAGCCGACCTCGCCACCGAGGTGGTGATGGAACTGCCCGCACTGCAGGGTATCATGGGCAGGGAATACGCCTTGTTGTCGGGCGAGGACAGTGCCGTCGCTCAGGCGATAGCCGAACATTACCTGCCTCGCTTCGCCGGGGACAGCCTTCCCGAAAGCGCACTGGGGCGGTTGATCGCCGTATGCGACCGGGTGGATACACTCGTTGGCTACGTGGGCGCGCTGGGAATTGTGCCCACCGGTTCGGGTGACCCGTTTGGCTTGCGGCGAGCCGCGCAGGGCGTGGTGCAGATACTGGCAACGGTGGAGGGGATGCCACGCCTCTGGGCACTGGTGGATTCGGCGGCGAGCGCCTATGCACAGCAGGGCGTCGAGGTTAGCCAGGAAGGATTGCGTCAGCTGGCGCAGATGTTCACCCAGCGTATCGAGGCTTTGCTGGAGGACGAAGGTGTTCGCTATGACGTGGGGCAGGCGGTGCTGGCGGAGGAGCGCGTAGAGCCTTACGTGGCGCGGCGCAACGCGCGGTTATTAAACGCACTGCCGATGGAGCGGCTGACGCCGGTAGCTCTGGCGGCAACGCGCGTGCGGAACATCCTGAAAGCCGGGGAAGCAACCAGACTCGTTCCCACCGCTCATTGGCGGTCGCCTCTGGAATGGCTGTCGCAGGTGCAGCCTGCCCTGTTCCAGCATGAGGAAGAGCGTGTTTTGCATCAGATAACCGGACAGCTGCAAGAGAGAGACACCGAAGCGGTGGGGCAATTCCACAGCGATGCGGCGTTCTCCCTGCTCGAGGCGCTGACCGAGCCGGTCAACCGATTCTTCGACGCCGTGCTGGTAATGGCGCCTGACGAGGCGATTCGACGCAACCGTTTGCTGTTGCTGGCTGGCGTGGATTCTCTCTACCGCAGTATCGGCGATTTCAGCAGGCTGGTGGTGTAGCAAGATCCCGCTGCCACGCACCACCTCGAGGGCGAGGCTCGTGCCTAGCCGTAAACCTCCAGTCCACGAGCAGGTCACGTGGAAGGCAATTCACCCGGAGGTTCGCCCCCCAATGGTGGCCGCGGAAGAGCGAACCTCCGGCAAACAGGTCTTAACAGGCGGCTGTCTCACACAGACTTATGGAGCGCCCTGAGTGCACCAGCCCCACTGATCCTGCTTGGCAAATCCCCACAGTTCGTCGCGGCACACGGTTGGACCGGGTTCCTGGTTACACCAGCGGGTATACGCGCCGGAGGTCACGCAGTACTGCCGGAGTGCGTTTCGGTTGATATTAAGCCCTGAGCAGCCCGACAGCTTTGCTGTAAAGGTCTTGGCGTGTCCGTCTGCGTAACAGGCGTTCACGATGTCGTTGTGACGAGCCTGAACCGGCGAGTCGAACAACCCGAAGCCACACGCGCCAGGCAGTGCGAGATTCCCATCCGACGCCAGCGCGGTTTCCGCCGGGAACTCGATGGAGGCAATGGACGCACTGATGTTGGTCAGCGCATAGTTGAAGTTGTAGCTTGCGAGGGCAAAGCCGCCGCATTCACCGCCGGGTACCCCCAAACCCCGGAAGCCCGCGTCGATATCCATCGCTCTGGGCTCGGATGGGCACTGGTAAATCTGCCGGTTTTTGACGTAGGGCTCTATGGCAGCCAGGAATGTGAAGTAGCAGGGTTGCCCCGCCGCGTTTACCGTTTGGTAGTAGCTCAGAGGGAACCGCTCATCGTAATCCTGAACGTACATCATGGCAGCAGTTCCCATCTGCTTCATGTTGCTCAAACAGCTGGTTTGTCTGGCTTTCTCCCGCGCCCGTGCAAAGACGGGAAACAGAATGGCCGCCAGTATCGCGATAATCGCGATAACCACAAGCAACTCAATCAGGGTGAACGCACGTTTCATGATCGACAACCTCCCTTTACTTAGTGTAGACAAGCTTATACGAGTAACCGCCATATCCATTCTATCACAGGCGCGCCAGAGTCGTCAAGGGTTATCGGGGGGCTGCCCGACGAGTGGTTTTTTCCCGGCAACTGGAAGTTGCGGGCAACCCCAGACAAAGCCTCCTGCGGAGGCTGGAAACCTGCGGCGGCAGGTTTTGTCCCCGTGTTATCCGTGACTTTGAGTCTCCGGGGCAAAACAGGAAGCCATTGGTCAAGCACTCTCTCGGACCCCACACCATCAGTGCCCACGATTTGAATCGTGGGCTACCCTGCTGGTTTCGCCTCATCGAAGTCTGGTCAGGAAGTCGGTCCGCTGTGGCTTGCGCCGCAGGTGCCAGCCCGTGTCGAACACCACTTCCGGCAGTTCCGGGTTCTTTGCGTCCACCCGGGCTTCACCGACGCGGCGCGAAGGCGTGCCGATATAGGACTCATAGATGATGACGTGCGGACTTTCTCCAAACAACGTGCGGATTTCCCGCCAGACCTGATGGGCGATGAGTGCTTTGTCCCACGTGGGAATAGTGGCGGCGCATTCCAGATAGAAAGTGCCCCGCTCATCCACGTGCAGGTTTACCGGCATGTCCTTGCTGCGGTAGCGGCTGCGCAAAAGACGCCCGTACTGTCTTTTCTGTTCGAACACTGCGGCTTGTGTGTCGATCTGTTGTTGTATCTCGGCGGTGGTCGGCTGCCAGGAATCGATGTCTGACAGGTCAGGCATCGTTTGATTCGACATGGGGTCATACGTTGCCAACTTGAAGATGGCGATACCTCCCGCGAACACCAGAATGAGCACGATGACGGTCAGACGATTCATTTTGCAACTCCCCATTCCAGCCTGTTGGCGCAGCGTTGGTTGTGAATATGGTACCTGTTTGCCCGGCAAGAGTTCAACCATGCAAGCGATGTTTGGCAAATCTGACTCATGCCTTCTGGGATGCGAGGCTTCCATCGAACCTTTGCGTGTTTGTTACGGCTCACCAGAAGCTTCATCTTTCGGAAACGCGGGTTAAAGCCTGCGGCTGCATTTGATATATTTTTGAACACCCCCTTGCAGGACTTGACAGAACTGCGAGCAAACTCTATAATGGAAATACCATAGGCAAGACGAAAGATAAACCTTACGGTAATCGCGCCATGTCTTCCGTGAAGTGGAAACAGATTGCGGACGATATCCGCCTTCAGATTGAGTGTGGAATGCTGTCTCCCGGCACGCCGCTGCCTTCAGAAAGCGCGCTGGCTGAGCAGTACGGTGTGTGCCGGGTGACGGCGCACCGCGCGATGTCGGAGCTGCAAAGGCTGGGGCTGGTGGTGCGCAAGCGCAAGGTGGGTACGTTTGTTGCAGAGCCGCCGCCCGCAAAGCCCGTTTTTGTCGCTGCGGTGTTTCCCTTCATGCACGACTACCCGCAGGTCGAGTACCTTCGCGGCATTCGCAGCGCGCTTCCCGACCATTATAACCTGTTGCTCTGCGAGACCCGCAACGACCCTCACCTTGAGGCGCAGTACCTTCGCCGGATGCAGCATGAAGCGGACGGCATTATCTGTTATCCGACCTGTGACCCGAAGAATAACTCTCTTCTGCACCGCATTCTGGACACCGGCAAGCCCGTGGTGTGTGTGGACCGTCATCCACAGGGGATACCGTGTGATGTGGTGATGACGGATAATTACATGTCTGCACTGACCGGCTTGCGCCATCTGACCGCGAACGGGCATCGCACTATCGCTCATTTCACCGATGACGCCCTGTACGTCTCTTCGATAAGGGAGCGGTACGAGGCGTACCTGCAGGTAATGCAGGAGCTGGGGTGGGATGATGTTCAGCCGCTGGTGCGTCTTTTCCCCATGCACGAAAGTGTCAGGCTGGACTATCTGGCGCAGGCGGTACATGATGCGTTGTTTACCCTGATGCATCAGCCCGGACCGATTAGCGCCGTGTTCTGCCTGCACGATTACTACATGGTGGCGGTACTGGAAGCGTGTGACCGGATGGGCATCTCGGTTCCCGAAGATTTGGAGGTGCTCAGCTTCGCGGACGCTCCTCCACTGATGACCAGGGTCACACGCTCCGTACACCGTCTCGTGCAGCAGGTGTATGAGATGGGGCGTACTGCCGCCATTCGCTTGCAAAGTCGCATCAATGGGGAGGTGATGCCTTCAGAGGTAATGACGACTCTGGCAAGCTTCTATCCCGCGGAGCGCAATCCGCAGGGGGAAAGAAAAGTAATTACTCCCACACTATCTTATCACAAGGAGGAAAAGCCATGAAAAACCGCGCTTTCACCCTGATCGAGCTGCTGGTGGTCATCGCGATTATCGCGATACTGGCAGCCATTCTGTTCCCGGTGTTCGCCCGCGCCCGTGAGCAGGCGCGCAAGACCAGCTGCCTCAGCAACATGAAGCAGATTGGTCTTGGCATCGGTATGTACGTGCAGGACTACGATGAGAAGTACTTCTCGTGGAGTAGCCAGTGCGCGCACACGGCGGACTGTGCCGGCGACATCGTGATGGCGTTCACGCGCTGGGCGGTGCTGGTGCAGCCCTACGTGAAGAACGCGCAGATTTTCATCTGCCCATCCTACCCCGATAACTTCTGGAAGTGGGGAGGCTGGCCCGCGAACGGCTGCCCGGACCTGTGGCCTGTCGCGGGCTTCAGGGGCTTGTCATATGACTTCAAGCTGGGCTTGGCGACGGGCTCGCGATGTGGGGTGAAGCTCGCCAGCATCGATAAGCCCGCACAGACCATCATTTCTTACGAGAACAGCCCCATCCACGCGGAGAAGAGCGTGCCGTTCTGGTCGTGCACCGACAACCCGCAGGTGTTCACGCGCATGGCCTTCAACGCCATCTTCGCGGACGGGCATGCCCGCTACATTATGGCGGGTAACCACCGGTTCGTCAAGCAGCGGGTGTGGGAGGTGGAACCATACCCCTGCGCGAACTTCGACCCGCACTGGTTCGTGCGGGATGACCGTCGGAACACATGGAACCCCAGTGAGGGCTGGGACATCGACTGATGAACGGCGAGGGCAGGCAGCCGTTGCTGCCTGCCCGAACCCGACTCAAGGAGGCAGAGATGGACGACAAAGGTAAGCGCACGATGATGGGCATCATTGCCGCCGTCATCATCGTGATCGCGCTGGTAGTGATTGGTCTGCAGTGGGGCAAACAGCAAAAAGAGAAACAGCAGGTCTTGCCGACTGAACGCCCCTCGTGGTTTGGAGGAGGAGCAGGAGCGCCGACCGGCACCCCCGCACCTCAGACATCCGGGCAGTAGGGCTTGTTCAAGCCGAACCGGGCGGGGCATCTCCCGCCCGGATAACTCAACAGGCACACGCTGGTACGTCTACTGAAGGTTGACCGATGGTGTGTTGACCGCTAAAAATCTCCACCACCCGCATCACCACCAAAATCTCCACCCACATCGAAATCGGCAAAGTCTGCTCCGCCCGCGTCGATGTCGCCGGTGTCGAAGCCGCCGAACAGACTGTCAAAGAAATCCGCTCCAGCCGCCTCTGCATCGGCTGTCTCGAAGCCACCCATCGAACTATCAAAGAAGTCTGCTCCGCCTGCGCTTGGGGAGTTCGCCTCATCCCAGCCAGCGGTACTGGTGAAGAAATCACTGCTGCCAGCGTCCGTCACGGGGAAAGTCTCGTTTTCACTCTCGGATGGCCGTTCCTGAATAACAACAGGTGTGGGTTGCGCGAGGATACTGCCCAGCAGAAGCAGGCTCACCCAGTCCATGCCCGGATAGGGTCTGCCGTAATCGCGGTAGGGGTCATAATCCGGGTTCTCGTACCAAGGGCGAGCGCCGTCCCCATCGCGGAACACGCGCATCGCCGGGGTTTCACCCCGCCGCAGCTGCGCGGCGCACTCCTCGCACGCCCACACCTTTCGCGTTTGCTCACCGACGGTTACCTCTACCGGCTGCAGTTCGCTGAGCGTGGGCGGTTTGGAGCAGAAGAAGCAGGCGTATGTTCGGTCGTTGGGGCGAATGGATGTATACGCCTGTGGGGCAACCGATTCTTCGGGTTCTTCCTCCACATGGATACTGGTGTCGCCTCCTGCGCGCAGGATGTATTTCTTTGCCTTTTGCACACTCATCTGCGCTTTGTCCAGCAGGTGCTCTGCTCGCCAGAGGTCTTGCGGTCGCTTTGCGTTTTCCATCAACTGTACCGCTTGTGTCTGCAGTTCGGCGGCACGCTGTCGGTGTTCGCGGGCGCGAGTGGCGTCTTCCCCTGCAGGCAAGACTTCGAGGTAGCCATCCACGTATTCGATGCCTTCCAGCACCTGCGCCCGCTGATTCTGCAACTGCGCTTTCAGTCTGGCTACTTCCCGTGCCCTTCGGCGAATCACCCACGCAACACCACCAATCACGAGCACCGTCGGGATGCCTACTAATGCTGTGGTCTCCAGCAGGGAACTGCGTCGCTCGGCGACGTAGTGGTCACGCAGACCACGCGCCAGCTGCTCCAGCCCCTGGGTGTATCCCTGTGTGCTAAATGCGGCAAGGTGTTTCTGCAGTATCGCCTCGACCTGTTTGGGCGGGATGACACCGCTGCTGGCGGAAACGCCGCCGCGCGTGTTCGCCATCTTGGGCACCATCACGATGACTGCTCCCTCGCGGATGTTCAGATAGCGGCGCAGAGCGGTTGCCCAGCGGTCTCTGCTCTGGCGGTCGCTCAAGGGAACAACCACAAACTTGACGGTGAAGGGTTTCAGGTCGTTGGAGACCCGCTGTAGCTGCGCCGCGTCCACGACCTCTTCCAAGCCCGGCGCGACGTACACATCTGCCCGTGTAAGGGCGTCCACCACGGCATCCTCCACTCGCGAGGACACCTGCGCCCACACCGTCCCCAACGCACCCAGACCCAGCAGACAGAAGAACAGAGCACGCATCCAGAATACCTCCGAGTCGCAAAAGCGGTAATTGCCTCCACCTGCATTATTATGACAGATATTGCGTGCAGAAGTTGCTGAAGGAGCTGTGGAGGCAAGACCATCAGACTGGGGGAAGCTGTCAGCACGAGTAACACAAGATGTCGTACGGTGGGATTGCGCAGGGTGGCAGGTGGTGTATGGCGCGCCCGGAGGGACTCGAACCCCCAACCCTCAGATCCGAAGTCTGATGCTCTATCCATTGAGCTACGGGCGCGCTCTGCATATATTATCCCATAAAACTCACGTAATCGCAAGTAACTGCATGACAGGATTCTCTCGCTACGGGGCGAACCGAATGGCGACCGACCTCGGGAGGCGAAAGGATGCGTGCTGGTAGCCAATTCGAAGGACAGTACTTCTCAGGCGGGGGAGATACAGAATATCTGCAGCTTCTGGACATCGCCCGTCGGATGTTTGGCCCCGATGCCGAATTCCAAAACCTGTCGATGCTGTACACGCCGCAGTGGAACGGTTTCGTGGAAGGTCCCACGTGGAACGCCTGGTGGATACAAAACAGCTACGGAACGACCTACTGCGCACTGCCGTTCCTGCTGGAGCCATACGTCACTTTCCTGCAGAACGCACAGGACCTGTGGTTCGACCAGATGGGCGACGGTAAGACCGTGCGCCCCTTCCAGATGGGTGAACGCCGTTTCCTCTGGGTTCCGCCGGATGGTTGCCTGTGTGACGCCGCCGCGCCGGGCTGGTTTGTGGCAAAGCAGGGAGATGGATGGGTAGACATCCACGATTGGGGCATGGAGTTCACGGCGGCGGGACTGTTGTTGCAGGCGGAGCTGCTGTTAATCGGTCGCAACCCCGAAGCCATCGCCCGTTACCTGCCCAAGCTGGAGCGCTGTGCGGAGTTCGTCGAAAGCAGACGTGACCCGACAAACAATCTCTTCCTTGCCGGACCGGCTGGAAATTTGCTCGCCCCCAGCTATGCAGGCTGGAAGCGTCCCGATGGCACGTACGGCATGGCGTACCTCGCCGGGCTGTCTATCACTTACATCGCCGCACTGGACAGGCTTATCGAGCTGGAAAAGGTGGTGGGCGATGTCCGTAAAGCACGGCTGTACACGGGGCGCCGCGAACGAGCACGTAAGGGATTAACGCTGCTCACCACAGAGGAGGGCTACTTCATCAAATCGCTGGACCCTGACGGCACCAGACACGGGGTGTATGGCGCACCAAAGCACGGCTACTTCGAGTCCTCGCCAAACCACGACGCGATATGCTTCCGCGTCGTGGATGATGCACACGCACAGCGCATCTACGCCAGAATCGCCTCTATCCCCGGTTTGCGCCCATACGATTTCATCATCCCGAACTACCCCTCACTGGACGACATGTACACAGAGCCAGAGGGCTTGTGGGCTTTTGGCACGTGGGTGAACGGTGGACACTGGTCGACCTGTGAAGCGCGGATGATCATGGCATACTACCGTCTGGGCAAGCACGAGGACGCTCGCCGTTCCATGAAGCGATTGCTGGATTTTGCCCGCCGGTTTCGTCTGGACAATCCGCTGGTGAAGTTTGGAAGTGATGTGTATCAGCCCGGAGAGCCTATCAATATTACTTACGATGCCTTTGGTCCTCCTGCTGCGATGGTGCGCGGCTTGTTCGAGTATCTCTACCGTGCCGACGGGTTGACGCTGATACCGCACATACCTGCAGGTGTGACCGAACTGCATCAGCGTTTCCCGGTGCGCTTTGGCAGAAAGCGTTTGTATCTGTCCACAGTCGGGCAGGGGCGTGTACGCAGGGTACTGGTCAACGGCAAAGACTGGCAGTGGCATGACGAGACATCGGTGTTTCTGCCCGAAGATCGCACACCGGAAGTAGCCACGATACAGATACTGCTGGGCGATGCAAAACCTGCGCGGGTACCGGCTCCCACCGTACCCGTGTCCGCGCAAGCGGTGCTGAACGAGTTTGCGAAGGCATCTGCGCCGGCTCCACTTGCGCCGCTGAAAGAAAGAGTGTCCACCTTTGCCCGTTTACTGCAACGATTGGAGCAGGCAGAGCTGGCTCAGACCTACGAAGCTGCTCACGCCCAGCTGATATTGAGACAGTGGTTGACGGTGCTGAAACGCACGGAGTTGCAGGACGCAGGCAGGCTGTCGCGGTTGCCCGAGCCGTCACAAACGGCTGCCGATAAAAGCTATGTGGAAACCCTCACGAAGTTATGCGACGGTCTGGAGAAAGTGCTGGACGGCTACGCCGATTCGCGCCTTGCCGAAAAGCGCCTCATCTACGAGATGTGGCGGGTGGCTAAAGAGAGGTAGCGGTGTCCAATCTGTTGACATCGAGAGCAACCGCCTGGGCGGTCACCATGTGACCCATACGGTAACGGACAGCGCACTGTTGTAACCGCAGTCTGGAGGGCGAGCCCCGGATGAGCCAAATCCCCACCCGACATCTCGCCCTCCACCTGTCACTTTTTGATGTGCTTGCGCTTGGCGCGGTCGATGCCAGCGTCGCGCTTCTTCTCGTCCAGATGCCACATTCCACCACGCACGTAGAAGGCCTGGAACGCGCTGAGCACGGAAGCCACCCTTCGACGCTTGGTACGTCGGATGACGTTGACCTCGCTGAGGATGCTCAGAAACTCCATGCCTCCGCGGTGTGTGCCCAGAATCTCGCAGATGATGTCGAAGGTGGAGTAGGTCTGAGCCATGCGCGTGCTCATGTCCAGCAGCTCCTCGTAGCGAGCGCGGCTGATATGCACGCGCCGGTCCAGCGTGTCTTCCCAGCGCACCTTGAAGACGAAGGGGTCCTCTGTGCGGGTGAGCGTAAACACCAGCCCCGAGACCGCGTCGCGGGTGGCATACCAGTCCAGCAAGCCGTAGATGAGCCTCACGTTCTGGTTCACATACACATCGGTATAGCGTTCGCCAGTCGTCTCGTCGATCAACGTCACCTGCTGGAAGTTCGGCTCTTTCAAGAAGAAGCCGTCAGGTATCTGGCACAGCGGGAACGTGCCAATCTCCTTGTGGCGCGCCTTGACTACGCACTGCACGCTCTCGGGTACGGGGAAGATGGTAACCTCGCCCTCTTCGTCGCCCACGTCTTGCGCTACCGGGTCCTGAATGTCGGAGCGCAACGTGCCAGACAGTCCCTCGTCCTCCAGGTCGATCTCCAGAGGTTCGCCTTCTTCCGTGTAGAATTGCACCTCCGGGAAGCACAGGCTCTCGGGTACCTGGAAGAGGTAGGGAGGCAGATTCTGCGGGTTCACAAAACGCGTGCCGCCCAACCATATCACCCGTACATCCTGCTTGAGTGACTGGATGATGGTTTGCAGGTCGTTGGCGTATGTGGGGTCGCCGGGCGCAAGGTCAAAGAACCGTCTCGCCAGTTCGTCTGCCGTGACCACCCTGGGGGATTGCAACACGTGTTGCACCATACCTTCCACGTCCTCGACCGATAGCACCAGCGGCTCAGCCATCAGCTGCGCCAGCACGCCTGCCATCTGCCTGGCTTGCGGGCGTATCGCCTCTATCCACTGGGGCACCCACTCTGCCAACGCCCAGTGTGTGACAGGCTCCAGCGTGTCGTTCTCCTGGAGGGGCAGTGCAACCAGCCCTTCCGCGTCTATCAGGCTCTGGTAAGCCCTGACCGCATCGAAGGTTTCTGGGTGCCGATACCACTGCAGGAAAGCCACGAAGCGCGCAGACAGCGGAGTACCCGCCGTGCGCAACAGAGCGACCACCGACTCCGGAGAGCCGTCGAACTTCGGGTGTTTCCGCAACAGTTTTTGCGCCTCAGCGAGGTCCACGTAGTTGTAGAAAGCGACGTCTTCCGGGTTGTTGTAGTCGGTACGCAGTAGCCACTCGCGCAAGCCGATTCGGTTGTCCGGCAGGCGGAAAAAGTGCTCGGCTGACAGACGGTATACCATCATCGCCATTGCCTCCGGCGCGCGGTGATACACGTCGGCAAGCAGGTAGGCGAGCGACTCCAGAGGGACAGGCCGTCCCGCATGGCGCAGGACGCGCTCTATCAGCGCGTACATGGGGCGCGTTGGGTCCTCGTAGCGTATGGAAAGCGTCCATCGCCGTTCACTGGAGATGAACAGGTCCGAGTTCACCCCCAGCGTGTAGCGCAGCAGGTCCATATCGAGAGAGGGAAGGTTACAGGCTTCCTGCAGCTCCGACATCTTTGCCGGCTCTCTGAAACGCAATAACGCGTTTGCCACGCTGGCACGCAGAAGCGTCTGAGCAAGTGTCTCTACACCTGGTACGGTAACCGATTTACTCACGGTGAAACCTCCTCCTTAAGCCCGGCAGTAACGGGCAGGTTAGCGGTGCTTTCAGCTATCAGGTCGTAAGCGGTCGCATCGGTCACGATAACCTTCACAAAACTGCCCGGTTCTAGGTTCTTTCCCCGCACCAGCACCACACCGTCCACCTCGGGAGCGTCGCGGAACGAGCGGGCTATCCACACATTGCGCTGAACCGGATGCGCCGCTTCCACCAATACCTCCATTTCGCGTCCAATCCACGCCCGGTTGCGCATCAGCGAGATGCGTTGCTGCAGGCGCATCAGGCGGTCGTAGCGCGCCTGTGCCACACGTGAAGGCACACGGTGGGGCAGCTTGTCGGCAGGGGTGCCGTCTTCAGGCGAGAAGATGAAGGCGCCCGCTCTGTCCAGCTGCACCTCTTCCAGAAACGACAGCAAGTTTGCAAAATGCCGGTCTGTCTCGCCCGGAAAGCCCACGATAAATGTGCTGCGCACCGTCATATCGGGATGTGCCTCCCGCAAGCGGCGTATCAGTGCGACATACTTCTCCCTGCCGACCGGACGCATCATAGCACGCAGTATCTCATCATCTGCATGTTGTAGCGGCATGTCCACGTAGGGCAACACTCCAGGAGTATGTGCCAGTACCTCCATCACCTCATCGGTGACCCGCGAAGGGTAACAATACAGCACGCGAATCCAGCGGAATGCCCCCATTGCCGACAGCTCACGCAAAAGGTGCGGCAGCATCTGCTTGCCGTAGAGGTCGAGACCGTATTGCGTGCTGTCCTGAGCGATGAGGTTGACCTCTTTGACGCCTCGCGTTGCCAGGTCCTCCGCCTCCGCGAGGACGCGCTCCAGCGGCTTGCTCACGTGTCCACCCCTGAAGGCGGGGATAGCGCAGAAGGTGCACTTGTGGTCGCAGCCCTCCGAAATCTTGAGATATGCGCTCCAGGGGGCGGTGGAAAGCACTCTCGTGCCCGTTTTTGCCCAGCGATGCTGCGGGGGCGTTTGCTCTACCAGCCGTGCATCCTGTCCCAGCGTCCGCTCCACCACTTCATGAATACGCGCCATCTGTCCCACACCAATCAGCGCGTCCACTTCAGGCACCTGTTCCAGCAGCTTTTGGCCATACCGCTGCGACAAACACCCAGCGACAATGACCTTAGCGCCGCGGCGACGTTTCCAGCGAAGCGCATCGCGGATTGCGGACAACGATTCCTCCTTTGCGCTGGCGATGAAGCCGCAAGTGTTGACGATGATGGCATCGGCGCGGGAAGGGTCGGCGGTCAGAGTATACCCCTGCTCCGCCAGCACACCCAGCATCTCCTCCGCGTCGACCACGTTTTTGGCGCAGCCCAGGTTCACGATGGCTACCGATGCGGGTTTTCCGTTGGAACGTTCCTTGCCCATGCTTTCCTCACAAAAAGAGCGCACTGACGTGCGCACATTAGTATACCATGTGAACCCTGCAGAGGTCAAAGGAGAGCACATTCGGGACACTGACAACCAAACCTCAGGAGGAAATCGCCCGCGCGGTAAACAACAATAAGCAAAGTGCCCCCGGTGTGGGCGCACCGAGGGCTCCAACGGATGGCGAGGGGGCGGCTTTACCAGCCGTTACGGCCTGGCACGTAGATATGGTCGACCCAGTTCAGTCGTCCCTTCGCCATCGCCTTAGCATGTCCATCCGCGAAGATGGTAGTGCAGTGACCGTTATGGCGGAAGCGCGGCATCACCGCCGCATGCGGCCAGCGTCCGTCCCACGATCCTGGCGACCAGTCGCGGTCTGGGTTCGGGTAGGAGAGACCCGTCGCGTTCTGGTTGGCAGGACCGTTCGGCCAGCCAGCAGCGGGGTTCTCCCATGCCCACACGTGTCCCCATGCCTGGAAGAAGGGCCACGAGTTGGACGTGCCGTCGGGCTGGACGGACTGGAAGTCCGCACGTCCCTTCTCAAGGATGATGGCGATGTTGGATGGGCGGTCGATCTCTGCTAACGTAGCTGAGATGTCGGTGCAGGGTTGCTGCTCTTCTGGACTGCCCCACCAGCATCCACGGAACAGGGCTTCATGAACGCCGTAGTGGAAGACCTGTTTGGGGTCGGGGTGCGAAGGGCACACGAAGATGCCGCCAACTCCGCGCGCCGCACCGTGTCCGGAGTCGCCATATTGACCGGCTTTCACGTAGGGTGCGATGTCCATCGTCCACGCGCGTCGCCGCCCGGGCACCTGCGGGTCTCCCCAGTCACGCCACTGCTGGTGCGGGAAGCGTTCGTCGTAGTCGTTGGCATACATCAGCGTAGCCAGTCCAATCTGCTTGGCGTTGGACAGGCAGGTGGTCTGCCGTGCCTTCTCCCGCGCCTGCGTGAAGACGGGGAACAGGATGGCTGCCAGTATCGCGATAATCGCGATAACTACCAGCAGCTCGATGAGCGTAAAGGCTTTGCGTTGCATGGACGTGCCTCCCTGAAAAGATTTACGTAATCGTTTACGCAGCTAAGAGTATAGTCTCCGCAGCAGAGACTTTCAATACCTCTTACAGGGTGTTGGGAGCAAACGCTATCGTCAACTTTTATGAGGGTGTTAAGCGTTTCCCAGCCACCCGACGCTCTCACAGGTGACGCCGTGAGCTCTGCTTAAAGGAAGCAGAGGCAGGGTATGGTAGTGTCAAAAAGCAGTCAGTGCGCTTCTGAGTTCAGCAGCGTTTTTCACACCTTTTTCAGGGAGCCGAGCAGGTGGTATAATAGTTGCCAGAACCAACGTACAAAGGGTGTACAAATGACACGCGAAGAGCTTTTACAGCGCATATCGATTGACCCTAACATCTGCTTTGGTAAGCCCTGCATTCGCGGTCACAGGATATGGGTGTCTCTCATTCTTGACATGCTTGCGAGCGGGATGAAGATAGATGACATCTTGCAAGAGTACCCCGGGCTAGAAGAAGCAGATGTTCTGGCATGTATTGCCTATGGGGCCGAGATGGCTCGAGAACGTCACGTGCTTATCGGGTGACAATGCGGTTCAAGCTGGACGAAAACCTGGGCGAGAGCGTAGCACGCATATTTCGCGAAGCTGGCCATGATGCGGAAACCGTTTTTTCAGAAGGCTTGTGTTCGTCCTCCGATATGTGCTAAGGAGAAGCGTTGTCTCGTCACGCTCGATATGGACTTTTCAAATCCGCTACTATTCAACCCGGCTGAATATTCGGGCATCGCTGTACTACGAGTTCCCAGCCCTTGCACCCTAAAGGATATTCAGGAAGCAGCGGAAACGCTACTACTGGGTCTCCAGCGTGAATCGATTGACGGTTTGCTTTGGATTGTACAAACAGGCAGGATACGTATCTATCAACCTGAAGGAAACTCTGGCGACTAAGCCAGTTTCTTTAATCTAACTACTGTAGCGCGTTCACCACCCGCTCCAGCTTCTGAAGTAGCAGATGGATGTCTTCTATTGTCACGCTGAGACTGGGGCGGAGGCGAATCGTATCGGTTCCCGCGCCGAGCAACAGCAGGTCCTCCTCTTGCAGGGCGATGTCCAGCAGCCTCTGGCGCTGGTCAGGTTGGCGCAAACTGAACCCCTGATATAGCCCCATGCCGCGCACGTTATAGATGCGGTCGGGGTAGCGTCGAGCTAAGTCGTTGAGACCGTCCACCAGCACTGCCGCCTTTTCGGGAACCTGCTCTATCAGCCGTTCCTCGCGCACAATCTTCATCTCCTGCACAAAGCGCACCATATCCGCTAGTGTACCGCCCCACGTCGAGTCCAGCACGCCCCTGTCTTCCATCGGATACAGCATATATACCACGCCGTTGCCCAGCTTCTTCGCGGTCGCCACCGCTTGTGGGGGGTAGGGGAGGTCGAACTGGTCGCAGGCGAAGAAGGTGCCTGTCTGTCCTCCTGCGGTCTGTACCTCGTCGAAGCCCAGGTATACGTCGTACTGATGGGCCAGCTCGCTCAAGCCGCGGAAGAACTCCGACAGTGCGACGCGATGTCCACCCGCACCCTGCAGCGGCTCCACGATAATGCCAACCACCTCTCCCTGATACCGCTGCAGGAAGTCTTCCACAATCTCGAGACTGCGTTGGGTGCGGGCGCGGTTCTCCGATTCGGGCAGCGAGGTGTCGATCGCGGGGAAGGGCACCTGGATGTTGCCCGGAATGAAGCCGTGGAAGTCTTTGGTGACGATGGGGTCGTGCGCCACCTGCGTCACGTTCAGCGCGAACACGGTGCGCCCATGAAACGCCTGGTCAAAATAGATAAAACGGCGCGGATTGGGTATCCTCCCTTTGCGCAGCAGTTTGTGGTGATGCAGGTTGATGAGGTACTTCATCATATTTTCCACCGCTTCCGCGCCGGAGTTGACCGCATAGACCTCCAGACGCGGGTTGCGCATACACTGCGGAGCCAGCTCATGGAGCAGGCGATAGTATTCCAGGCACTCCGGGGTGAGGAAGTCCGGATTAGCCACCTTGTTGTTTGCCGCACGGGCGAGCTTCTTGAGGTATTCGGGTTCATACAGGCGCGGGTGGTTGTGCCCAATCAGCTTGGAGGCGTAGTAGCCCGCCCAGTCGAACACGCGCTGTCCGTCCACCGTCGCCAGCCACATCCCTTCGCTGTGTTCCAAATCCACTACAAACGGCTTGGGTGTGGCAATCACGTAATGCGACAGCTCTTCCAGCATCTGCTGGCTGATCGCGCCCGGGTATTTTGGCATATCGGCAGCCTCTCCGCAGAATAAGTTCCATGTATATCATATCACACTCGCGGCGTTCATCCCGCAGTAAGGGTGGCGGCGACGAACACAAGCAAGCAGGAAATGCTGGTCCCCTGCGGAACAGACTCTCAGTTTCTCCCGCGAGGTGCAATATGTGGTGGCAAGGATGTTTGGTCGTATTGCTCGTGTTGACATGTGTTGGCGCGGTGTACGCGGATGTCCCCGAAGATTTCCCCCGCTTCGAGGTGCCCGGGCAGGAGAGACCGCTTCAGACCCTGCGGCGCCTGTTCTGGTTGCACTATCCGGGCGCAGGACCAAAAGCGACTCTGTGGGATGAGTGGCTCTCCTGCGCTGCACTCTGGCCTGCCGTCGATACCAGCGGCTTCGCCGACGCTTTCCGCCAGCAGTGGAAGGAAGCGCTCAGCCGACGCATCATCGACGACGAAGGCTACGTCGCCACGCACCAGCACGCCTCCATCGCACACCAGCTGGGCTGGCCGTTCCCCTTCTGGAATCAGGGCAGGCGCACCGCAGGCTGGCACTTCTCGTTTAAGGACACCGTGGGGCCGGGCTGGCGCACCGATCAGCTGAGTACACCCGATGGATGGGACCTGTGGGGTGCGGAGAATGCGGGTGTCACCGACGAGGGCTGGAAGATTGTGCTGACCGCTGCGAACGCCTCGGTGACCACTCCCGCCTGCGATATTGACCCCTTTGAGTCGCCCTTTCTGCAGCTGCGCTGGAGGAGCAAGGGGCTGGAAGGCGCACAGCCATACATCGAGTGGACAACGCGCCAGCAACCGGAGTTCTCTCCCGAACGACGCATGTATTTTTCTCCACACGCTGGGGAGAGCATCCGCTACGAGATGATTCCGCTGTACCGCCACCCGCAGTGGAAGGGTGACATTACCCGCCTTCGCATCGGTTTCGGAAATCCTAGACCGGGCGGTGAAGTCGTGATTCAGGCGTTCTTTACCCAGTACGACACCCGACACAACATCAACGCGCAGAACTTTGTGCGGGGGTGCGCCACCTATTTTTGGTGGACGGGCGACCTCGAGTTCCTGCGTCAGAACCTGAACCGGATGCGCCTTGCCATGCGCTACATGATGACCGAGCATCAGACGCTGCAGCGCAAAGTGGTTTACACCCCGTGGGTGGGGCATGACGGGCGCAGCGGCATCGAATACACCCGTGACGGGCAGAAGCGCATCCGACACGGGTATGGCATCGGCAATAACTACTGGGACCTGCTGCCGTTTGGCGACAGGGACGTGTACGCCACCATCCACTACTACGACGCGCTGCGCAAAATGGCGCAAATCGAAGCCGAGGTGCGACGTCACCCGGAGTGGAACATGCCGAGAGGGGTGTTCGAACTCGACCCACAGGAGCTGCTTCGCCATGCAGAGGATGTGAAAGCGGAAGGCAACCGCCTGTTCTGGAACCCGAAGACCCATCGCTACGCGCCCATCGATGCCGACGGCAAGATGCACGACTACGGCTACACCTTCCTGAATCTGGAGGCGGTCTATTACGGCTTCGCCCCACCCGAACGCGCCCGCGACATCCTGAGCTGGGTCAGCGGCGAGCGCATCGTGCAAGGCGACACCTCCACTGGAGCAGATATCTACTACTGGCGATTCGCCCCACGTGCCAGTACCAAACGCAACATCGATTACTACTTGTGGGCATGGAGCGCGCCGGAGAGCATCCCGTTCGGCGACCAGGTACAGGACGGCGGCGCGGTGCTGGGATTCTCGTGCCATGACCTAATGGCGCGGCTGAAGGTGCGGGGCGCGGACGACGCGTGGAACCGCCTGCAGGAGATACTGCGCTGGTTCGAGGAAGTGGAACAAGCCGGCGGCTATCGCAAGTACTACGATGGTTCCCGTCCGGGCAAGTTGCAGGGCGGGGGCACCGCAGGCGGATTGGGGCTGGATATGGAGTTTTTCGAGAGCGTGCTGGTGCCGCAGGTGATGCTTTACGGCTTCCTCGGTTTCCAGCCAACAGCCGATGGGTTTGCGATAGACCCCAAACTGCCCTCCGGCTGGGAATCGTTACGTATTGACCGTATCCGCTGGCATGGAATCACGCTGGCGATTACGGTGACGCCGACAACTATCCGCATTGAGAAGGATGGAGATAACGGCGAAACGCCACTGGTTCGCCTGCCCTCGGGCTCATGGAGGGCTACCGGCAGGACGGCAAGCGGTGAGCAGCGTCGGTTGAACCTGCGAACTGTAACACCCGAACTGCATCGCCTCGATTGGCAGGGTTTGCAGGAAGTGGTGCTGGAACGCTGGAACCGATAAATGAGGAGGAACACAGGAGATGAAACCGATAACCATTTCTCTGGAAGAATACCGCGACAAAGTGTACGCTTGCTGGATGGGCAAGAACATCGGGGGTAATCTCGGCGCGCCCTACGAGGGACAGAAAAAACTGCATTCCCTCACCTTCTATGACCCCGTGCCCGACAGGGCATCTGCGAATGACGACCTGGATTTCCAGCTGGTCTGGCTGGAGATGTTGCGCGAACGGGGTGTGCAAATCACTCTGAGCGATTTCGTGGACTACTGGAGTAAACACCTTGCTTCCTACCCGTGGAACGAGTATGGCTTCTGTATGCGCAATATCTCCCGCGGGTTGCGCCCGCCGATTTCAGGCTGCTTCGAGAACTACTATATCGACGAGATGGGTTCGCCCATCCGCAGCGAGATTTGGGCGTGTGTGGCGCCGGGCGACCCCCAGCTGGCGGCTTCGCTGGCGTGGATGGACTCGGCGATGGACCACGCAGGCGGCGAGGGCACCTACGGCGAGATGTTCTGGGCGGCGGTGGAGAGCGCTGCGTTTGTGGTTTCCGACCCGCACACGCTGATTCGCATCGGATTGTCCATGATTCCGGTCTGGTGCCGCATTTCGCGCGTGATCCGCGAGGCGGTGTGGTGCTACGACAACGGCGTGCCCTGGCAAGAGGCGCGTGAGCGTATCCTCTTCAACTTCGGACACAATCAGCCCTGCCACGCCGTGCAAAATCATGGTTTCACCGTACTGGGCTGGCTGTACGGTAACGACTACGGCGACAAACTTTGCACCGCCGTGAACTGTGGCTACGATACCGACTGTACCGGCGCAACGCTGGGTTCGTTGCTGGGTATTCTGGGCGGCACGAAGGGCATCCCGCAGGAATGGATAAAACCGATAGGCGACGCTATCGTGTTGCACCCGTACACACGCGGAATCGACGCCCCCAAGACCATTGCCGAACTGACCGAGCGTACGGTAGAGGTGGGTAAGAAGATGTTGGAAGCGCACTCGGACAGCGCGGCTCTGGGCGATGCCACTCGCCTGCCTGATAACCTGCTCTCTCTGCTTTTCCGTAACGAGCGGGCATTACTGGCACTGAGTCGCGACCCGCAATCCGCTATCATACACACAAAGGGCTATGATATCGCCCTGCACTACAACGGCGAGCCGGTGCTGCGTCCGGGCGTCGAGAAAGTCATCGGCGTATCGGTGAAGGAAAATGACGCGCCGGTGTCCGCCAGCGTGACTATACGGGTACCAGCGGGCTGGCGTGTTCAACCTTCCAGTGAGCTTTTGGGGCAGCAGCGCTTCATCCTGTACGCCGATGAGGTGGCAGACCGCAATACGATAGAGGTTACCGCTACGCTGGACGGCACGCTGTTGAACGCGACATTCGTGATGCTGGGACCGGGGGAAGCCAGAGGCTATCCCGCTGGTCAAAACGTGCCCACCTGCCCGAGATGCCACGCCCGGGTAGAGGCGTGCATTTGCGAGAAGTAACCCTCACCTCCAGTCCCTCTCCCGAAGCTTCCGGGAGAGGGACTTTCACTTATCCCTTCACGGCACTGATAGGACGCATCGCTCGTCGCCTGCACCTCCCTGAAGATGTTATATTTCAGCAGTACGAGGGATGGAATGGAGGAAGATTTTCTACTCAGCACACGGCTGGAGGGCGAGGTTTCCACAGAGCCTTAGTGGTCACCAATGCAAACGAAAAAGTCTGTTGTTACCAATGGCGAGTCACATTTAATTCCCAGTTTGAAATGTCACATATCCAAACGCTTCGATGGTATCACAGACCCCCTTACCTTCCAACCCCTCCGCCAAGGATGATCCGCTGGCGGCTTC